>Ga0209960_1000129_pt1 | contig 234347 bp, 225 predicted proteins | sample ThiBiot_500_plan_2_FD_183947 | JGI IMG/M metagenome (GOLD analysis project Ga0209960, IMG submission 183947) | Wastewater bioreactor microbial communities from Cape Town, South Africa - Thiocy_expt_500_plan (SPAdes) | ecosystem: Engineered > Bioreactor > Thiocyanate-remediating >... | reverse complement strand
CGGAATGGTAGTTGGCGCTGGTGGTATCTCTCTGCCGCGGCATAATGCTGCTCACCCGGCGCATGCCGGAAGGGTAAAAATTATTATCGTAAGCGGGTACGGGTGCACCGGCTCCGGGAGTAATGCTCCCAGGAACAACGGACTGGGTGACATTAGGAGTATTCTGACCATAGCTATCTGTCCCATATACAAGCAGAAAAGCACAGTATAAAAAGGAAGATGCAGATTTCTTCTTTAAGAACATTGTTAAGGTTAGTAGTTTAGTTAAAGCCTGGCTTTTCTTCAGGGCAGGCATTTACCAGCCCTTGTAGCCGTAAAAATAAAGGGTTGATATTATATATCCAACCCCATAACGCTAACTAAATAAATTGTTGATTGAAGATCAATTCATTGATGAATAGAACAGGAAGAACTACACTAAATTTTATATTTAGTCATTCCCTATAAGCAATCTGCAACCTTAACTATACTAACTAAAATGAGTAAAAAGCTATTTTTTCAAACCTGGATATTTCATATTGAAACTCTTCAATGTTTTCAGGATCTTATCGGCCACCAGGTAGCACTTATACCAGTTCTGATCGGAAGGAATGATATGCCAGGGTACTGCATTACACTGGGTAAATACTTCTTCATAATAGCCCATATAGCGATCCCAGCTTTGCGCCTCTATAAGATCGGCCTGGTTATATTTCCACATTTTGCTGGGCATCGTCAGGCGCTCCTGTAAACGCTCCATCTGCTCTTCCGGAGAGATATGTAAATAGAATTTAAGTACGGTGGTATTATTGTGTTCGGTCAGTAATTGTTCAAAATCATTGATGGCTTTCATGCGCTTACGGGCCAGTTCATCGGAAACAATATCATGTACACGGGTCACCAATACATCTTCGTACTGGGAACGGTTAAACACATGGATCATGCCCTTTGGCGGCACTTTGTTATGGATGCGCCACAGGAAGTCATGAGACAACTCCTGCTCTGTAGGCACTTTAAAAGAATGCACCACAACGCCATTTGGGTTGACATGACTGAACACATCGCGCACCAGACCGTCTTTTCCGCTGGCATCCATACCCTGGATAATGATCAGGAGACTATGTTTATTTTCTGCATACAATAGATTCTGCAGCTCATCGATCTCTGCATACATCTTAGGCAGTACTTCTTCTTTTATCGTTACTTTATTGAGGTCTTTGGGTGCTCTGGTGCTTATTTTAGAAAGCTTGACAGTTTTAGATACAGGCATATTTTATTTTTCAATAAAGTTATTGCATCGGCTTTGTGTTTCCAAATCTATAATAAAGAATCCTACCGATGAAATACAGCCGGGGAGCAGCTTTCGGCGCGCAGGCCGTGGATAAAAAACGGGCAGCCTGCAAGCAGGCTGCCCGTTTCAAAATGTGGTATAATAAATTAACTCTGACCCGAAAGTTCAAGTTTACGGTATGCTTTTATAAATATAGCCCCTAAGTTTTTATTCGGCGGAATGTAATCACTGAACAGTTCTTTTTCACGTACACTCTTGTTGGCAAAAAACTTGCCCAGCGTTTGCCACATTTCCAGCCAGTCTACTCTTTTACCGGCCAGCAGGTATTCGTTCATGTTCCTGATAATAGGATCATTCACCATGTAGGTACCTATCTGCTTAGTAGAAATAATATGTGCATCGGGTGCTTTATCGAGTACATTGGCCAGGTTGTGAAAACCGCCGCAGGAGCCGAGCATTACGATCTTTACATCAGGCGTTAAGCCTTTAAGCGATCCTTCCAGGTGATAGCTGTGCCCCCTGTGGATCACAACGGCCGGCCTGATCTCGTTTGCATCCAAATATTCATACAGTTTATTCTGAGCCTTCTCGTCATCAGGCTCTGTCAATGGTTTATTGGCATAGTAGGTCACTTTCTTATCGCCTACACTGGTGATAGTGGTCCAGTTAGGATTGTTCTCATCTATTTTCCAGCTTTTATTGCCCCTGAAATTGGCCAGGAAAAAGCCATAGGAGTCTTTACCATCTTTATCTCCATAGAAGAAGGCCTGGGCGACTACTTCACCGGATGCATTACTCAATGCTTCGATGTCCAGGTAATTGATCGGTGGTATTTCTTTAACTGCATCCTGCAGGTCATCAGGATCGGCAGAACTATTAAAGATACTGGCCAGCAGCCCGTAGATAATAACGCCTTTCTCCTGCTCTGCTTTGCTTAATGTTTTGCTCTTGTTTTTATACACTCTTTCATAGTTGTCCTTGACTTCATTTTTCAGGAATACGATGAGTTCTTTATCAGTAAGGCTACCGAAACCATCTGCTACATCTACCGCATCTTTGAGGTCAGAGCGGGAGCCTTTTTCCAGGCCGGCCACGAAATCCCTTAACAGCGTTGTCTTTTGTGTCTCGGTCATCGTTTTCAGGAACTCTGAAATGGTGTTGTAACCGGCAGACATCCTGATGAAGGTCCTGAAATTGGACATCCTCACGGTTTCCAGTAAGGTATAACCGGATTCTTTCCCCATTTTTGCCATCATGCGCTTGAAAATACCCAAATAAGAACTGGTATAAATCTCATTGGTCTCTCCGCCCAAAAGCATGAAATAATATTCCTGCGGATCAAAGCCTTCTACAGACTTGAAACGCACAGCATCTGAAGCTTCATGCAGTTCGTTCACTTTTCTTACATATACAAGTGATTGTACTTCGAGTTCTTTATCAATTTCCGCTTCTGAAATGGCTTTACCGGAAATTTTCAATTTTACCAGGCTTTTGTAATAGGCATCCTGGTTCTGAACGATCTGGTTAGCCTGATCGATCGTCATATCACCATCCTTGATCTGGTTCATGAACTGCAAAACTCTGAAGGAGGTCTTCGGCGATTTATCAATGATATTGACAATCGTTTTAACGGCTGGGTCCTGGTTTCTCCGGATGATATAGCCATACTTCGAGTTGGGCGCTGCATAGGACATGATGGAACGCGGAGAGGACTTCGCCGCTGCGGCTATGATCTCATCTGTATACGGTTCACTGGCGATCTTGTCCAGGTACATCAGCATTTTTTCGGGGTACTGTAAGCCTACCGATTTATAAACATAAGCCCGGGCTTCTTTATTATTGTTCAGTACTTCTATATTATCTAAGGTGTACAGGTTGGCATTTGCTTTCACAAAATCCATAGTAGTACCGTTGATCTCTGCCATGATCAGGCCTTCGAAGTTTTTCATCAACTGGCGATAACCTACGGCATCCACATTGTCATTGGCAATGGACTTAAACTGATTGAGTTTGGCAAATAATGCATTGTGGTAAGCAATTTTTTGAGAATGCGTAATATTAGCGTTCTCAATCTTGTTCCTTAGCTTCAAGGCATCCACTAAAAAGGCCTGGGTCAGTAATTTAGACTTTGTAGGGTCCGGGTTGGCCACAACACCGTCTACAGAGCCGTCTTTGGCATCAATGCCTCTTATAGCGCTGCTTACCCTGTCGGTAAACATCTGGCGGTTCAGCGGGATGGGGGCCAGCAAAGTATCGGCAGTACCGGGATTGGCATTTTGCTCGGTTGCTTTGTTTTTCTTCCTGTCAGACCTGGATTCTTGTGCTAAACTTGTATAACCACTGATCAGTGTGAGGCCTAGCAGCGGGATGAGTTTATAAGGATTCATTTTTGTTGTTTTTGTTTTCAAAATACACCTGTACATGAGCGGTAAAGATACCAAAATACGTACACTTCAATTTCAATTTAAGCTTTCTTTCACGTTATTGAAATGTTGTTATCTTATGCAATAATTTGATTATAAATACACTATCAATCTTTGATCCGGAACAGGCGAATGATCCTGGCCGGGTTCTTTTTCCAGTCTTCAAAATTGGCCAGTATCCAGTTGTCGATTTCTTTTGCGCCCGCATTACGGGCCGTTTCATATGGCATGGGGTAGGCATTGATAAACCAGGCCAGGGTATCACTTTTCAGACCTGTTAAGCGCCCTACTCTTTCTTTGGTGTAAACACTTGCAATATATTTTTGCTCTTCCCATTCCGCGAAGTTTTTCTGAAAGCGAAGCCGGTTCTTTGTTTTGGGCGCTATATATTGCATCCAGGAGGATACGGGGTTGCTGAGGGTAAGGCCAAAACCCTGCTTATCGGGGGCACTGCTTTCCAGCCCAACCCGCTCTTTTTTACGTTCCAGGTCTTTCTGGTACAACTGGTACCTTGCTATAGAATCTTTCTGGTAATCGCTCATGCCTTTTACACTGACTCCTTCAAGCCCGTCAATATCATATTTCAAAAGAATCTGTTGCAGGGAGCGGAACATAGCGGCTTTAACGGGAATCACGGTAGTATGGATGCCCACCCGGCTGAATTCCAGCTGGTGATCGGAAGCTGTTCTGAGTTCAAAATAACCGGCCGTATCTGTAGTGGCCACTCTTCCCGATTGTATGTCTTTCACCACAACGGCATTCAGCACTTCAAAATCATTGGAAGAGCGGATAAAAGCCTTTAGGATCTGCTCCTGCGCCAGGGAGCAGACAGATGGCAAAAGCAAGATAAAAAGCAATGCTGCAGCATAATATTTAGTCGCGCTGATCATTAAAGGTAGAGTCTGTTTTTAAAAGCGCAAATTGCTTGTCCCATGCTGCGTAATTGACATTGATCCAATAAGCAATTTCGCGCTCTGTCATTGCCCTGGCCATTTCGTAAGTCATCTGGTAACGGTTCATAAAATGGGCCAGGCTGTCATGTTTAAGGCCGGTAAGCCGCTGCACGGTTGCTTCGGTATACTTTGTAGCGATAAATTTCTGTTCTTCCCATTCTTTAAAATTCTTCTGGAACTTCAGCTTCCCTTTTGTCTTGGGTGCCAGGTACTGCATCCAGCTGGATACCGGATTAGCTACCACGATACCGATCGGGGTGATGATCACTTCGGCTTTATCTTTCTTCCTTTCCAGGGTTAAACGGTAAGTATCATATCGCTCCGCTGAATCCAGCTGATATTGTGTCTTTTCTTTTACAGTAACGGCATCCAGGGCGGACACCTCATATTTCAGCAGGATCTGCTGGATGGCTTTAAGCATCTGCGGACTTACTTCCAGGGCTTTTGTTGTGATCCCTACCCTACTGAATTCCAGCTTTGTGCCGGGAAGAACAGCAAGTTCAAAATAACCAGTTTCATCTGACCATACGATCTGGCCCGTCTGCACATTCTTTACCTGTACCAGGCTTACGGGCTCGAAATCATCAGAGGATTTTATAAATCCCCGGAACCTCCCTTGCTGCGCATAAGCACCGGTAAATATAAATAGGAACAATAAGAACAGCAGCTGCTTCATTATTTATCTTCTGTTTTAAAACCATCCAGTTTGATCACCTTCGGATTTTTCTCCCATTCAAGGTAATTATATTTGATCCACATTTTCAACTCCAGGTCGGTAGCCGCCCGCGCAAAATCTGCTTCTATAGGATAGGTATTGATAAATGAGCTTAAGGTATCTCCGCGAAGCGGCACTACAGTAGCGACCAGTTCCGGGGTATAGCGGCTTTCTATAAATCTTTGATTTTCCCAGCTATTATAGTTCAGCTGGAAACGCCTTCTCTGCTTGGCTTTACGGGAAAACTGCTGGGCCAATGCGGTCATAGGGGAGAAAACGGCCGCTCCTCCCGATACCCATTCCCTGTTGAGTGCAGCACCATAAAGGTTTTTCCGGGCCAGCGAATCTCTTTGATAAGGCGTGAGGTTGCTTACCACAAAAGCATCCAGCATATCAGACTCCGGGGACAGGTAAATATTGCGCACAAATTCTTGTTTGCTGTCTTTGACCGTAAAAGTTACCGGCTTGTAACTGACCAGGCTTACAGAGAGGGTATCTCCATATTTTACATGTAAACGATACATACCTTTCTGATCGGAAAGTGCTGAATTCCCGGTACGCTTATTCAAAATGACCGCCGACTGCAAAGGTGCATTGTCCTGGTCATCGAAGATGACTCCGGACATATGTTGTGCCTGAACGCTGATACTCAGTACCAGGAAACACAGTATTAAAAAACAAAACGCAGGAAATCTCACCATTTAAAGATAGCAAATACATTTAAAACGATAACCGATTACAATAAAAAAGAAAGTATTACAGGCCCATAACCTAAAACTTAACAACGAAAAAGGGCAATATTAAATTGTCTCGCAGGCAGGACGGGCTTATATTTTAGCAATATGCCAGCATTTCTGATAAAAAAAGAGCCGTCTCTGATGAAACGGCTCAAGATTGAATTTGATTTTATATCAAGCGAACGAAATCCTAAAATTATTTCTTTTTAGGAGCTGCTTTTTTAGCAACAGCTTTCTTAGGAGCTACTGCTTTTTTAGGAGCCGCTGCCTTTTTAGCTACAGCCTTCTTAGGTGCTGCCGCTTTTTTAGGAGCTACTGCCTTTTTAGGAGCCGCCGCTTTTTTAGCTACAGCCTTCTTAGGTGCTGCTGCTTTTTTAGGAGCAACTGCTTTCTTAGGAGCTGCTGCTTTTTTAGCTACCGCTTTCTTAGGAGCTGCCGCTTTTTTTGGAGCCGCTGCCTTTTTAGGAGCCGCTGCTTTTTTGGGTGCTGCTGCTTTCTTAGGAGCTGCTGCCTTTTTTGGAGCTACAGCTTTTTTAGGAGCTGCTGCTTTCTTAGGAGCTGCCGCCTTTTTTGGAGCTGCCGCTTTCTTTGAAGTTGCCATAATACTTACTATTTATTGGGTTAGAAAAAAGTTCGTTTTATATATTTTGTTCAAATATATGGCAAAATAAAATTCCAAACAAATATTATGCTTCTGCAGTTGCAGTTACTTCGCTAACAGATACAAAAGTTTTTGTTCTTGTTTTTCTGAACTGAACGATACCGTCAGTCAAAGCGAAAATGGTAAAATCTTTACCTAAACCAACATTCTGACCTGGGTGGAACTGAGTACCACGTTGACGAATGATGATATTTCCGGAGATGGCTGGCTGGCCACCAAAAATTTTAACGCCTAATCTTTTACTACGTGAATCGCGACCGTTCTTTACGCTACCTTCACCTTTCTTATGTGCCATTTCGTATTATTTCTTTTAATGGTTAAATTACTAATGCTTAACAAATATTAAGCGATATCAACGATTTTAATTTTAGTCAAAGACTGGCGATGACCGTTTAATTTTTGATATCCTTTACGACGTTTTTTCTTAAAAACTAAAACTTTATCGCCTTTTTCATGAGCAATTATTTCAGCTTTTATTACGGCTTTAGCTGCAGATCCAACTGCAATTTTACCATCGTTACTTGTCATTAAGACATCAGAAAATTCTATATTTTCACCTGCATTTCCTGCCAGGCGGTGTACATAAAGTTCATCGTTTTTTGCTACTCTGAACTGCTGTCCTGCTATTGTTACAACTGCAAACATGCTCCAAAAATTTTGCGCAAAATTAAAGACTATTTATTAAACAGACAAATTATTTTTTAATATTTTTCTTCAGCTCTTGTTGCCAAAATCCGTTTAAGTCCTTAATTATTGCTTGATTATCAATATCCTGCATACATTTAAAATGCTTTTTGGGACAAGATTTATACCCAATTTTGCTGCAGGGTCTGCAAGATAAGGAATTTACTTCAGCTATCGAAAATTTTGTGCTGATTGTATCGTTTAAATTATTGGCACCATAGTAGGGAAACATACCCAACCAGGGTGTTGTATTGCCCCAAAGGCTGATCAAAGGCTTCTGAAACGCTGCCGCAATATGCATCAGACCGGTATCATTGCTGATCACTACCCTTGCTTTCCTCACCAGGTCGGCAGACTCCATAAGGCTGAACTTACCGCAGGCATTATAGACTTTATTCGGGTCTGCAGCCGCTATAGCCTCCCCTAATTGCCTGTCCTCAGGACCTCCTAATAAAATGACCGGGTAGTCGCACTGCGCCACAAATGCTTTCCATTTATTTTCCGGGAATTGTTTGGTGGCATAAGATCCGCCCACGACACAGGCCACATAGCCCATCCAATGCCCCATCGGGATATCATCCTTATTCGTCTCTTTATCCTCGGGAATAAAGAAATCCAGGCCTAAACCGTCATTCACCACGCCCAAAGGTTCCAGGACTTTAAAATAACGCTCCACAATGCTTACCGGGGGCATCAGGTTCCACTTAAAATTGACATAGAGCCACTTTTTTACGTTTAGCTTATCAAAGCTATAGGTGCGGCGCACATTCAGGGCTTTTTTAACCCTTAGGGTGCGCAGGTTATGATGCAGGTCTATGAGTACATCAAAATCAAAGGCTTTAAGCTCCGCTATATTTTGTTGCAGGTCTTCGGAGAGCAGGTGTACTTTATCTATATAAGGATTAGCCTCTACGACACCCAGGAATGATTTCTTGGTAAAAAAATGCAGCTCCGCATCCGGGTATTTACGTTTCACACAACGTAGAACCGGCGTTGTCAGTACAATATCTCCAATTGAAGAAAAGCGCAACACGAGGATGCGCTTAATTTCTTTTTCTTTTTTGCGTTGTAACATCAGCAATAATATATGAACTAACTTATAGAGGTCTTTTTATTCAATGTGGTACGGATAAATATATAGCAACCACAACATAAAGCAGTAATCAGAATCGGCTTTATAAATTCTTCAGGAAGACTCATTGGTACATTTTTCAATAATAAAATTCTCCCAAGCAGGGCCGGCAGTAAGCAAAGTACAGCAGACAAGATAACACGAGCTGGTTTATTGTTTACAGGAATCAATAGTAAAAAAAGTCCCAGATTGACCAACATAGCCCAAACTCCTGTCATCAGGCCAAGAATAAAATATATGGCCGGGCATTCTCTACAGTCTGTTGACAAAAATACTACACCATATAAAAACACGACTGCTCCCTCCAAGAATGATACCAAAAGCCAATATTTCAGCAATCGCCTGATCATAATCTAAAAGCCGCTATTTATCTTGGTTAATCCATCAGTTCATAAACAACCGCTGCGCCCTGCCCTACACCGATACACATGGTAGCCAGGCCGTATTTCACTTTACGACGCTTCATTTCATGCAACAAGGTAGCGGAAATGCGCGCCCCGCTGCAACCTAAAGGATGCCCCAAAGCAATGGCACCGCCATTTACATTAACGATCTCAGGATTGATCTTCAGATCACGGATCACGGCCAGGGACTGGGAAGCAAAGGCTTCATTCAGTTCTGCAAGGCCCAGGTCTGCTACAGTAATGCCTGCTCTCTGCAATGCTTTCTGAGTAGCCGGTACCGGTCCTATACCCATAATAGAGGGGTCAACACCGGCAACTGCACGACCGATCACTTTGGCGATCGGCTTCAGGCCATATTTCTGAACCGCAGCTTCTGAGGCCAATAATAAGGCCGCAGCACCATCATTGATCCCTGAACTGTTACCGGCCGTCACCGTACCATCTTTAACGAAAGCAGGTTTTAAACCGGCCAGTTTATCTAAAGGTGATAAACGCGGATGCTCATCGGTATCAAAAACGGTCGTTTTTCCTTTTCCCAGGTCAATAGTGATCGGGATGATCTCTTCTTTAAACTTCCCGGCTTCAAGGGCTTTCTGGTATTTCTCCTGGCTCTCAAAGGCAAACTGGTCCTGCTCTTCGCGGCTTAAGTTCCATTGATTGGCCACATTCTCTGCCGTTTCACCCATTGTATAGGGATGATGGGAATCTTTCCATTTTTTATTGATAAAGCGCCAGCCCATGGTGGTATCAAACATTTCCTGGCCACGGCCGAAAGCGCCATCGGCTTTACCGATCACATAAGGTGCACGGGTCATACTTTCCACACCACCGGCAATGAAAATCTCGCCGTCGCCTGCCATGATCGCACGGCTGGCATCCATTACAGATTGCAGACCGGAAGCACATAAACGATTTACGGTATTACCGGCAACCGTTACGGGTAAACCCGCCAGCAGGGCAGACATACGCGCTACGTTCCGGTTATCTTCCCCGGCCTGGTTGGCCGCTCCTGCGATCACATCTTCAATAGCGTTAACATCCACATCAGGGTTGCGGGCGATCAAACCTTTGATCACCTCTGCCAGCAAATCATCAGGGCGTACTGTTGCCAGCGCGCCACCATATTTTCCTATTGCCGAACGAACGGCATCGATTACATATACGTTTTGAGACATTTTATATTCAATTCAAAAGTCAAAAGTTAAAATCACTTAATGGATTTCTTAGCTTTTCAATAATTATTTAATTACCCCTAATTCTTTACCTACTTTAGTGAAAGCTGCAATAGCGGTGTCTAAATGTGCTCTTTCATGACCGGCAGAGATCTGCACCCGGATACGGGCAAGGTCTTTGGGCACTACAGGGTAAAAGAAGCCGATCACATAAATGCCTTCATCCAGCAATTTTGCGGCAAAATTTTGCGCCACCACTGCATCATAGAGCATCAAAGGACAGATAGGATGGGTACCCGGTTTGATATCAAAGCCGGCAGCCGTCATTTGTTCACGGAAATAAGTGGTATTGGCTTCCAGTTTATCACGCAATTCTGTGGTTTCACTCAGCATATCCAGTACAGCGATAGAAGCGCCTACTACAGAAGGGGCTACCGTATTAGAGAAGAGGTATGGACGGGAGCGCTGGCGTAACATTTCTATCACTTCTTTTTTACCGGAAGTAAAACCTCCGGATGCACCACCCAATGCTTTACCTAATGTACCGGTAATGATATCTACACGGCCCATTACGCCTTTCAGTTCGTGTACGCCACGACCTGTCTTACCCATAAAACCGGAAGAGTGGCTTTCATCGATCATGACGATGGCATCATACTTATCTGCCAGGTCGCAGATCTCGTCCAGCGGCGCTAAGGTACCGTCCATTGAAAACACCGAATCTGTAACAATGAAACGGGTACGCGCATCTTTATGATCGATCAGGCATTGCTCCAGCTCCTGCATATTACAGTTTTTGTAGCGTGCTCTTTTCGCTTTACATAAACGTACCCCGTCAATAATGGAAGCATGGTTTAATTCATCAGAGATGATGACATCTTCTTCTCCCAATAAAGGTTCGAAGACACCGCCATTGGCATCAAAACAGGCCACATATAATATAGTATCTTCTGTACCCAGGAATTTTGCGATCTTAGCTTCAAGTTCTTTATGAATATCCTGTGTACCGCAAATAAAGCGCACCGAGCTCATCCCGTAACCACGCTCATCAATCGTCTGCTTGGCAGCTTCCAATACTTTAGGATGAGAAGAAAGGCCTAAATAGTTATTGGCACAAAAGTTCAATACTTTTTTACCATTTACCAGGATCTCGGCCCCTTGTTCCGAGTCTATTCTCCTTTCTTTCTTGAACAATCCCGAAGCATCAATATCTTTGAGTTCATGCTGGATTCTCTCATAAAACGCATTACTTGCCATAGCTTATTTTAAATATTTAGATCAGTAAAATGATACCAGGAAACATTATTTCCTATAAAAAGGCAAATCTAGCAAATATTATACATTATTTTCAGCAATAAAAAAAGCCGGTTTTTAGTAATTATTAACTTTATAATTATCGAAAAATCTTTCATATGATGATTATTTCCTCTTCCTTTGTAGTATTAATTTCACACAAAACAAACAAATATGAATTTATTAAACACCGTAAGCAATTATCTTCCTGCAGGTCTGATCCAGGAAACGGCCCGGCAAACAGGAGAATCTGAAAGCAGTATTTCCAATGTGATCAAGGCCGCTATCCCTACCGTATTAGCCGGGTTGATCTCGAAATCGTCCACGGACAGCAACGGGATCTTCTCCCTGGTACAAAGCGCATCTAATGCCAACATACTGGGCAAACTGAGCAGTATCATTGATGTGAACCAATCTTCTAATGCAGGCAGCTTTAATATCTGGACCATCCTGCAACATTTATTCGGCGACAAGCTGCAAGGGCTCATCCGCTCCCTGTCTGCCTTCGCCGGGGTTAAAGAATCTTCAGCACAAACGGCCCTGGGACTTTCTGCAGCTACCACCCTGGGAGCAGTAGGCACCCATGCAGCAGCAAACAATTTAGATGCGAATGGCTTAAGCAGCTACCTGCAAAGCCAGAAAGCTGAACTTTCTGCAGCTGTACCTGCAGGCTTTGACTTTGCAGCAATGGCCGGAACTCTAGGTTTGGGCAGTTTATTTGCAGCAAACCCTGTAGTTGAACGAACGAACATAAATACACCTCCACCTGCTCCTCCTCCACCGCCTTACTCCAGTCATCCCGAACCTCCAAAGAAAGGCAACGGATGGTTAGTACCGCTGATCATCCTGGCTGCCCTGGCCGGCCTGATCTGGTACCTGATGAAAAGCTGCAATAAAGAGGAAACCAATACCACGCCAAATGTGGCAACTCCGGTGAACCCTACAGGAGATACTGCAAAAACAGATCCGAAGCCTTCCAATGCAACGGTGACAGGTACGGTAGATTCTTTTGGCAACTGGGTATCTGACTGGGGTGCAGAGCAAACGATCAAGCTGGCCGATGGCACAGAATTGAAAGTGGGCGAGCGCTCTACTGAATATAAATTATACAAATTCATTACCGATGCAGGCGCTCAGATCGATACGGTAGATAAGACCAAAAACTGGATCTCCTTTGACCGTGTTTATTTCGAGACCGGGAAATCTGTACTTACAGCACAATCTGTTGCCCAGATCAAGAACATAGCCTTGATCCTGAAAAATTATCCGCAGGCTTCGATTAAAATTGGTGGCTATACCGATAACACGGGCAATGCAGATATCAACAAAAAGATCTCTGATGAAAGGGCTAAGATCGTAGGTAAAGAACTGGTGAAGGCCGGTGCTGCTGCTAAGCAAGTAGTAGAATCTGTAGGCTACGGACCGGAACATCCTATTGCTTCTAATGATAGCAATGAAGGTAAGGCGCAAAACAGGAGAGTAGACCTGAAAGTAGCTTCAAAGTAAAGGTAACATAGTTTTCTATTCGTTATTAGCATAAAGGAGGCCTTGGGGTCTCCTTTTATTTTTTACTATTTTTGAAGCCAAACTGACCTGATCATGAACCGATTTTTATCTACGCTGTCTTTGTTTTGTTTCTTTACCGGTATTGCCTTCTCTCAAAACTCATTCCCGCAAGGCCTGTTCCGGAACCCGCTCCAGATACCGATTGTGCTTGCCGGGAGTTTTGCGGAATGCAGGCCTAATCATTTTCATACGGGCATAGATCTGAAGACGAATAATAAGGAGAATCTCACGGTACTGGCCGCTGCAGATGGTTATATCAGCCGTATTTCGATCTCTCATTCTGGTTACGGAAATTGCTTGTACCTTACTCATCCTAATGGCTATACGACTGTGTACGGGCACCTGAATGATTTTGTGCCGGAGTTAATGGCTTATGTAAAAAAGCAGCAATATGCACAAAAGAAATGGGCGGTAAATCTCACGCTTCCGGCCGATACGTTTACCTTCAAACAAGGACAACAGATCGCCTTTAGTGGCAATACAGGCGGCTCTACAGCTCCACACCTGCATTTCGAGATCAGGGACAGTAAAACACAGCAGGTCTTCAACCCGCTCTTATTTGGTTTTGATGTAAAGGATAATATCGCGCCAAAGGCGAAACAAATTGCTTATTATAATGCGGATGCATTCTACAGGGACAAACCTGTTTTTGTAAACCTGCCCGCAATGAGCCAAAACAAATACCAGCCTAAGCTCAGCAAAGTTCCGTTCCCCCATGTTTTTGCAGGAGTGGACGTATTGGATTTTGTAAATGGCAGCACAAACTGGCTGGGGGTTAAAAGCATAAAACTATTCGTAGATCAGCAATTACAGGCAGAGGTTTCGCTGGTCGGTTTGTTTTTTGATCAGAACAGGGCCATTAATGCTTATGCGGACTTCCGGACTTATAAAACCAGGAACATTTGGTTCCAGGGGCTATACCGCTTAAAAAATAATCCGCTGGATATTTACCGTAATATGCAAAACAGGGGCCTGATTGATTTAAGTGATGGTCAAGTGCACCAAATGCGTATCGAAATGCAGGATGCCTTCAACAATGTGTCGACGATCTATCATAGCCTGCAATATGAAAATAACAAAAAAGGAAATGAAGCCTGTAAAGGCTTATGGATAGCCGGGCGGCAAAATGATTATGTACATTTCACCAACCAGCTTTTCGTACAGATCCCTCCGGAATGCCTGTATGATGATGTCTGTGTCAACATTAAAGCAAAACTGAACCCGAAAGGGCTGTCCGCGATCTTTGACATTCTATCTGAGCAGATCCCCAGCCATGATTATTTTAAACTGGGCATCAAGCTGCATACCAAAATACCGGAGCATTTAGCGGATAAATTAGTCTTCATTCATAAGATCCCGAATGCACAGCTTCCGGGCAGTAATAGCCAGAATGCGCAGCCTGCAAAGCTGGAGGGCGATTATGCTACAGCCAGTGTGCGTAGTTTCGGACAGTATTTTGTAGGGATCGATACCGTTGCTCCTGTGCTTAAAAGGGTTACCGGCAATAATATCAAAAAGGTGCAGGTCATGGCTACGGATCAGCTCACGCAGGTAAAAACCTTCAATGGCTACATCAATGGCAGCTGGGCCTGCTTCAGCCGTGTGGGCAACCAGTTTTATTACACGTTATCGGATGCAGACCCGAAGGGTACATTGCAATTTGAAATTATTGCCAGCGATGATAATAATAATGAAAGCAAACTAAAATTTTCGGTAAAGCACTAAAAGCGTTCATTAATTATTCCCGGATGCCGGGTATAGAATCCTGATGAGGCACGATCATAGGTCCTCCCATGATCTGCGGTGGTGGCTCGGGTACTACTGGCTGTGGGTCTACTATAGCAGGTTCTCCCAGTAAAACAGGTTCCGGTATTTTTTCTTTAGGCGGTTTCGGCACCGGAGGCGGCGGAGGTGCTACGTCCTGCACCAGGGTGTCTCCAACTATTGCGATCGCCCCCGTAGTCTTATCCTGATTTACTGCAATACCGATATCCGCAACCTGGGGTTTCGTCGCGATCTGCAGACCGGCCTCAGTGCCCGATCCACAGGATGCCAGGTGAAAGCACAAGACTACTGCTGCGGCTATTTTACCTACATGAGACAAGCCCGATTGCATCAGGTGCTGTAGCCAGGAATAGTCCACAGGAGCAGCCATGGGCTGCGGTGCTTGCTGCAACTGGTCGGCGGTAAAGCGGCCACAGGTTTTTTGATTATTTTTCAGGTAGTCCAGTATATCTCCGGCTTCCCAGCCGGTAAAATCAACCACAGTTTTTTGGCAGGCATTACAGTGACGGCCATTGTTGCGGGCCTGCATATCTTCCCAATCTTGATGACAGGGTTCGGGTATAGTGACAGCTAAATGCATCATCTTTATTTTATGTAAAGATGCCAGCCGGACTATTTTTCCACAAAAAATTAACGGGTAAAAACGTATTGGATTATATTGGCACCCATCTGCAAAGCCTGCTGGCGCTTTTCAGGGCTGTCTTTATGCACTTCCGGATCTTCCCAGCCATCTCCCAGATCACAGTCATAGGTATAGAAGCAAACCAGGCGACCTTTATAGATGAGGCCATAGCCTTTAGGCTGCTTGCCATCATGTTCATGTATTTTAGGCAGGCCGTTGGGAAAATTGAATTTTTGATGGTAAACCGGATGGGAAAAAGGCAGTTCTACAAAACTGAGTTCCGGAAACACTTTTTTCATTTCAGGTCGCACATAAGGGTCCATACCATAGTTATCATCTATGTGCAGGAAGCCTCCGGCTTCCAGGTATAAACGCAAATTTTTCGCTTCTGCATCGGTAAAACTGATCCTGCCGTGGCCGGTAGCATGTACAACTGCATAGTTGAACAGCTGCGCGCTGCCCACCTCTACCTGTGCTTCTTTGGTATCTATTTTAGTATTTAAATTCTGGTTGCAGAAGGCGGCCAGGTTCTTGATCGCAGTAGGATTGGCATACCAGTCCCCGCCCCCACCATATACCAGCAGGCCGATACGTAATTGTTGGGCAAAACCGGTAAAACCGGATAGGATCAATAACAAGCTGCTCAGAATTCTAACCATAGTTTTTTGCATTAAAAACGGTACAGGCATAGAGGCCTGCCGTCTCGGTCCTTAACCTGTTCTCCCCGAAGCTGACCGGTACAAAACCGGACTTTAGGCTCTGCTCTATTTCTTCCGCAGTAAAATCACCTTCGGGACCTATCAGTACCAGGGTATTTTTACCGGTTTCCAATGCGCTCCAATAGGAATTACGTGCTTGCTCCGCTTCACAATGAGCGATGAACTTTTGCTCAAATAAGGCACCGGAGGTATCAAGCAAGGCTTCCAGCTTCTGCGCTTCATGCAACTGCGGTAAATAAACCTGCTGAGACTGCAGCATGGCAGATACTAAAATATTGTTCAGCCGCTCCGGGTTGATCTTATCGCGTTCTCCTCTCTGGGTAAAGATCGGGAAAACATGACTGATGCCCAGTTCGGTAGCTTTTTCCAGCAACCACTCATTCCGGCTTTTGTTCTTGGTAAAGGCGATTGCCAGTCCAAATTGAGCCTTAGCTGTAGTGGTATGTTCCACATTCAGGATATTGACACTGGTGCGCTTCCGGGAAGCAGTACTTATCTGTGCTTCTGCTTTCAGGCCCTTCCCGTCGGTCAGTAATAAACCGGCACCTTCTTTCATGCGCAGCACTTGTGTACAGTGATGTGAAGCCTCTTCATCTAATTGAAAGGGTCCTGCCTGATCTGCTAAATGTTGTTGATAAAAGTATGGTAGCATTAAAAATTTTCTGTTTTCTAGCGGAATTCATAGGTCACGGTAAGGTTTTTCTCTTTGGAGAACATTCCTTTTTCTGTTTCCTGGACAATCACTTTTTTGCCGACATAATAGGACAATTTTTGCTGCTTCTGCCGGAACAGGCCGTCATCATTTGTCTCTACATACACCATATCTATCTTTCCTGAAATATTATCGTAGTTGACATCTTCGCGCTGCACAAAGAGATTAGGATCTTTAGCCGTGTAGGACAAGGTCGACATCTCTAAAAAATTATCATCAAAATTTTTATATTCATACTGGTTATAAAAGGAAGGGCTGCTGATGTCTGCAGCTCCAAATACTTTATAAACGGTTGCCCAGTCGATATCTCCTATGGGTATAAAGGAAGAATCGACCTTCCCGTTCAGGTTGATGGTCTTCTTGATCACTATAAGGTCAAGTTTCCTGATATTGTACTGGTCGATCAGGAATTGGTTCATGGACCAGTAAGAGGTATCGGGATCATATTCCTTATCCGGTTTGGGGCTACAAGCGGTCAACAAGAGCAGTCCTATGAGTAATGAAGTAAAATAAGTGCTAAAATTCATGTCTGGTATTAAAACAATGAAGCGAATTTAGCAAAATTTCCAGCTAATGATGTAACTTTTGCTGGTTTCCCTGGTCTAATTTTAAAAATTTTTTACTGATGAGGTCCTTTTTTCTTTTTTTGCTTTGTACGCTTGTCACTTTTGGCGCTTTTGCTCAAAAGTCAAAACGCAGCACTTTACATATCCGCCTGAGTGACGGACAGCCGCTTGTGGTAACCATCAATGACAGAGATTATAAAAAGGTGAATACACGTATCACCATTGCAGATATTCCCGGCAAAAGACCGCATATAAGGGCTTATCGCTTTCGTCCTTATGCAGATGGCAACGGAGGTAAAGCAGAGCTTGTATACAGCGGAACGATCAGGATCGCTCCCGGCTCTTCTTATGACTGTATTGTAGACCTGAAAAGCGGCAAATTACTGGTGAAGGATATAGGGCCGGGCAATAGTCCTGCAGCTCCGGCTTATATGCCGCCTCCACCCCCTCCTGTACCGGATGCGGCCAGTGATGTGGCCATAGACAATAGTGTCAATATGGACGCAAGACTGTTGCAACTACAGCAAAAGATCGATGCTACTAAAGAGGACAGTAAAAAACTGGAAGCTGCTAAAAGTTATGTACTTAAAAACGGCACGAGTACTGCTGATCTTAAAACGATCGCTTCCTGGATCATGTTTGACGACAATAAAATGGACCTGCTTAAAGCATCATATAACAGTGTAAGAGATAAGCAGAATTTTAGCAGTCTTAAAGAGGTGTTTACTATGCCGGATGCGCAAAAAGAGTTTGAGGTGTATGCCGGAACGCTGAAGTGAGAAGTTGATGGGTGATGGGTGATTGGTAAAAAGTGAATAGTGAATAGTGAATAGTGAATAGTTGATGGGCGATGGGTGATTGGTAAAAAGTGAAAAGTGAATAGTGAATAGTGAATAGTGAATAATAAGTAGTGATGGGTGATAGGCGATGGGTGATGGATATAAATGAGCGAAAACTTATTATTTAGTAAGATCTTGCTGATTAATTCTACATCTTGAGAGTAAGCTTTTTTACTAATAAACTGATTGGGCTATATTTAACATTATACCGCAGAAGATTTTATTAATTTTAGGAATAAACACATAATCATGTCATTTAAAGAAACTTTCAATATTAACGGGGAGCAGCTGTTGCAAAAAGTTAAAGAGCTGATCCAGGAAGGTAATGTAACTAAGATCAGCATTACGGATAAAAATGATAAAGAGATCATGAGTTTCCCTGTAAACGTTGGTTTACTGGGCCTTGTATTTGCCCCGATTTTTGCGGCAATAGGTGCGCTGGCTGCAATGATCACTGAATGTAAAATTACTGTTGAGCGCAAGCAGCCGGAAGGAGCGCATCAGGATAACGCTGCAGAGGAAACGCCGAATAGTACGGATCTTTAAGCCCCCTGTGGTTTTCTACCCAAGTATAATGCAGGGCAGTTTGTTTTAATCCTCGCTTATACTTGGGTACTTATAGATTGTGCCGCGATCCAGGCGGTGGTCCAGGCATTCTGGAAATTAAAGCCACCGGTGATGCCGTCGATATTTAATATTTCACCGGCAAAATATAAACCGGGATGTTTTTTGCTTTGCATGGTCTGGCTATCTACTTCAGCTAATTCTATCCCACCGGCTGTAACAAATTCTTCTTTAAAGGTGGTCTTGCCACTTACTTTCATTTCCAGCGCGGTCACATTTTTGGCTAGTTTATTGAGCTGTTTTGCCGGCAGGTCTACCCATCTTTGTGCTGCTTCTATTTCAGAAAAAAGCAATAATAAATCCCATAATCTTTGTGGTATAGGCAGGCCCACGATATTACTGATCTTTTGATGCGGATGCTCTTCCTTATATACCCTCAGGTGTTGCCGGAAGCTTTCTTCATTGTAATGGGCCAGCCAGTTTACCTGCACCTGGAAGTTGTAGTTCAATGCGGCAAGCTGAAGTGCGCCATAGGCGCTGGTCTTTAGAATGGCTGGTCCGCTCAACCCCCAGTGGGTGATCAGTACCGGGCCGGACTCCTGGAGTTTGGTACCCAATATCCTGACGGTACCTTCGGGTACGGATAAGCCCATTAAACCGGTGATGGGATTTCTCGGGATATTAAAAGTAAATAAGGAAGGTACCGGTGCTGCGATGGTATGTCCTAAATGCTTCAACCAGTCAAACATATCTATTTTAGGAAATCCTCCGGATGCGATGACTAATTGATCGGCATGGATATCCTGGTGACCTTTTATATGAACGGTGAAGCCTTGTTCCCGGGGAACAATATCATACACCTGCTGTCCGAGTCTTATTTCAACGCCGTTTTTATGCGCAGCACGGGTCAGTACGTCGATCACGGACTGGCTGTCATCGGTCACCGGGAACATCCGGTTATCGGCCTCTGTCTTTAGCTTCAATCCGCGCCCGGCAAACCAGTTGATGGTGTCGGCAACAAAAAACCGGTGAAAGGTTTTCTTGACAAATTTTTCTCCGCGCGGGTATTTCTTGGACAGTTCAGAGATGCTCTCCGAGTTATGGGTCACATTACAACGGCCACCACCGCTGATGCGCACTTTGCTCAGGCACTTCTGGCTACGTTCCAGCAGGATGATCTTAGTACCGCTTGCCTTATTGATATTAGCCGCGCAAAAAAATCCTGCTGCACCACCACCGATTATAACTATTGTTTGCCCCATTTTATATTTATTTACCCAGGATTGCAGCCAGGCTTGATTGTGCTGCGGCTATGGTTTCATCCAGGTCAGCATAGCTGAGTGCATTGTTTAAAAACCAGGATTCAAAGGCGGAAGGGGGCAGGTAAATACCCCGTTGCAGCATCTCATGGAAAAACCGGTTGAAGAAAGCTGTATCTGCTGCTGCTGCGGTAGCAAAATCGGTTACGGGATGTGCCGAAAAGTGAACGCTTATCATACTGCCCTTCTGGTTGATCACATAGTCCAATCCTGATGCGGATAATACTTTATTTAAACCATCTCTCAGGTAAAGGGTTTTCTCTTCCAGTTCTTTATAGGTTTCCGGCCTGGCCTGAAGCTCTTTCAGTAAAGCGATCCCGGCAGCCATGGCCAAAGGGTTGCCGCTTAAGGTACCGGCCTGGTAGACATTCCCCAGGGGGGCGATGTGTTCCATGATGGCTTTCTTTCCACCGAAAGCGCCTACAGGCATACCTGCACCGATGACCTTACCGTAACAAACCAGGTCGGCATCAACGCCTAATACTTCCTGGGCACCACCAGGGGCCATACGGAAGCCGGTCATGACTTCATCAAATATCAACAGGATGCCTTCACGGGTACATAGTGCTCTCAATCCTTCTATAAATCCTTCCTGTGGCAGGATGCAACCCATATTACCGGCAACCGGCTCTATGATGATGGCTGCGACCTCATCTTTATGCTCTGCCACCAGCTGTGCTACAGCGGCCAGGTCATTGTAAGGTGCGGTAAGCGTATCCTGCGCATTACCTGCGGTGACTCCGGGAACGGTCTGGATATTAAAGGTAGCCAGCCCGGAGCCTGCTTTTACCAGGAACATATCTGCATGTCCATGGTAGCAACCTTCAAATTTGATAAATTTATTGCGGCCGGTATAGCCACGTGCGAGGCGAATGGCAGACATACAGGCTTCTGTACCGCTGTTCACCATCCTGATCAGGTCAACATTGGGAGCCATAGACTTGATCAATTCGGCCATTTCTATTTCCAGCAAGGTAGGTGCTCCGAAAGAGGTAGAGTCTTCTGCTTTTTTCTGGATGGCACTGATCACGGGCTGATAGGCATGGCCCAGGATCATAGGTCCCCAGGAGGCGATATAGTCTATATATTTCTGTCCGTCTTCATCATAGAGGTAAGCGCCTTTTGCTTTGGCTACAAATACGGGCGTACCACCCACTGATTTAAATGCCCGCACGGGGGAGTTGACTCCACCGGGGATACTTTGCTGTGCACGTTCAAACAGGGATTTAGAGGAAGTATATGCGTACATTTCTGATCTTTTTTATTGCTGGCAAAAGTACAGATAAAAAATTCACCTGTATGAGGTGAATTTTTTATCCTATCTGAAAAAGGAATGCTTTTTGGTTATCGTTAGCGTGAATTAACACTCCGGCAAGGCCAAGGACACATTGGTCGCCAGGCCACCATCAGCGGTTTCTTTGTATTTATGGTTCATATCCAGGGCTGTCTCCCACATGGTCTTCACCACATTGTCCAGGGATACTTTTGCATTATCGGGATTGCTTTGCAAAGCCAGCTGGGAGGCGGTAATAGCCTTGATCGCACCCATGGTATTTCTTTCGATACAAGGTACCTGCACCAGTCCGCCGACAGGATCGCAGGTAAGGCCGAGGTGATGCTCCATAGCAATCTCTGCCGCCATCATACATTGACGGGCACTGCCGCCCAGCATCTCTGTGAGGGCTGCTGCTGCCATGGCTGAAGATACGCCGATCTCGGCCTGGCAACCGCCCATAGCGGCGGAAATGGTGGCTCCTTTTTTAAAGATGGAACCGATCTCTGAAGCGCATAATAAGAAGTGGTAGATCTTATCTTCATCGTCACCACCACAAAAGGTAATATAATACATTAAGACTGCCGGGATCACGCCTGCCGCACCATTGGTAGGCGCGGTAACCACCCTGCTAAAGGAAGCGTTTTCTTCATTGACGGCTAAGGCGAAACAGCTCACCCAGTCTAGTATATAGAGAAAGGTAGAAGGTTGGGCCTTAATATGCTCCAGCCATTGTTCATAGTTCTCGTAAGTCTTGTCTTTTAATAATCGCTTGTTCAGTCTTGCCGCCCTGCGACTCACGTTCAAGCCTCCGGGCAAAGTGCCTTCTATATGACAACCGCGGTAGATACAATTGCGCATGGTATCCCAGATACGCATCACGCCTGCTTTTGTTTCTTGCTCTGTTCTCCAGGCATGTTCATTTTCCTGGACTATTTCTGAAATACTGAGGCCTGTTTTGATGCACCAGTGTAAGAGGTCTTTAGAATCATCTACGGGAAATGCCAGCTCTACTTCTTTGCTTCCGCTATTGCTCTGGCCTTCCTGCACCACGAAGCCACCGCCTATAGAATAATAGGTATCGGCTACCTGGTCTCCGTCTTTGAAGGTGCATAAAAAGGTCATGCCATTGGGATGGAAAGGAAGGCTTTCTTCCATCATAAACACTACATCTTCTTTGGGCTGAAAAGGCACCAGGTATTCATTACCAAGCAGTATCTGTCCTTTTGCAGCAATATCATCTATGGTCGGGTAGATCTGGTTAACATCAAAAGTAACGGGATCTGCACCGAATAAGCCGAGAATAACGGCTACATCGGTACCATGCCCCACCCCGGTTTTAGCTAAAGAACCGTAAAGCAGGCATTGTATTTTCAATACATTCTCTATGCCCTTGCCGGCCCTCAATTTATCTAAAAATTGCAAAGCCGCTCGCCATGGACCTAATGTATGTGAAGAACTGGGGCCTACCCCAATTTTAAACATATCAAACACTGAAATATTCTCTCTGTTGCTCAAAATTCTTTTGTTTACCAGACCAAAAATAGGTCAAAGTTATGACAATAAGCATTCTCAAATGATCTAAACCTATTAAGCTATAATAAAGATAGTCACTCCCCGGAAGGAGTGACTATCTGAGACATTACCTGACCCTTAAAGTATTTAAGTTTTACTGCTTGATAAAGGTGCGTGCACCGAGGCGTACACCGTTTTTATCGGTAAAATGGATCATGTAGGCAGCAGGTGCCAGAGCAGCTATATCCAGTTTATTATTACCTTTCTGCAGGACAGTATTGGCCACTACTTTACCATGAACGGAGATGATCTGTACCTTTACTGCTTCAGGAACTTCAATATTCAACTGAAGGGAGCCGGGGTTAGGAAATATGTTCACCTGGTCTCTGAATGCTGCATGATCGGCAACGCTTACTATTTCGGACAAATTATACACTTCAGACATGGCTGTGCAATCGCTACCGGTCACTTCAACTTTATAAACGGAGAGGATATTGGTCTGGTAAGTGGCGCTTGTAGCTCCAGCAATCGCGGTACCGTTCCTGTACCATTGGTGGGAAGCAAAAGGGCCACCGCTTACTGATAGTGTATAATTACCATTATTGACCTGGTGTGTAATTACGGGTTCTAAGTGTGTCACTGTTACGGCCACATTTTCACAAGTACCGGGTGCACATCCGTTAGCGGCCTTTACATAGTAGGTAGTGGTAGCGCCGGGCACAACCTGTATTGTGTTACCAGTTCCTATTGCGGTGCCGCTACAGGCCCCTGAGGTCCACTCCCAATCGGTGGCTGTACCCAGGCTTCCGTTAACGGTGAGGGTTACGGTATCTCCAAAACAGATGGTACTTGCAGAGGCGGTAAGGCTTTCCAGGCGCTCGCACAGGTCATATTTAATGGCATAATTAGGCCATGGGCCTGAATTCCCGGTGGGTGCAGCGGTGTAAGAACCATAAACGGTATTGGCTTTATCCACGGCTAAGCCAACGCATTTTGCGCGGTGATGAGCGGCCGGTTGCACACCCAGTACGGACCAGGCGGTGCCGTCATATCTCATTACGGTCATGTAATAGCTGCTGTCTAAATCGGTATAGGCCACTATGGGCTGGTCATCATTGCCCAGGGTCATCACTGCATAGCGGTATTGACTGGCGTAGCTGGACTCGCCTACCTGGCTTACCGAAAAGCCTGCTGCCCCGATATTCACCCAGGCGGTGCCATTGAATTCTTTCACGGAAATTTTTTCTACAGATGCCGCATCGGAATAGCCGACTACGGGTGTACCGTTTGACTTGAGGTCGAGGGACAGGTTTTTGGAACTGGAAGCGGTAACGCTGCTGCCGACCATTACCCAGTCGTTGTTCTCAAATTTTTTCACATTTACCCATCCTCCCTGTGCCACATCTGTATAAGCGCAATAGACCGTTCCATTAGCATCCACATCAACCTGGGTAAGTCCTGCTGCTCCGGCAGACATCGGGTTGCCCATCGTTTGCCAATTGGTACCGTCAAACTTCATCACTGTGGCTTTGCCATTTACACCGGTAGCATAGTTCACAAAGGATACATAGGGCGTATTATCGGGGCCAAAAGCCAGGTCGGGCAATGCACTGTTGCCTGGCGTGAACTTGGCGATACCTACATTTACCCAGGTGGTACCATTGAATTTCTTCAAGGTAAGTTTGGAGGAACCGGCAGAGCCGTCGCGGAACAGCACATGGGGCACATTGGCTTTATCTATACCCATTACTACATATAGTGAACTACCGTCTGAAGGGTCTGTACCTACGGCTTCCCAGCTTGTGCCGTTAAATTTTTTGACCTTAAGCTTTGAAGCATCTGCCAGGTCTGAATAGGCGACGAATGCCACTTTATTGGTATCTACGGCTATAGAAGAGTAATCGCTGCTGGCGTTCACGGTTCCGTCATTGGCTCCAAGTGCCTGCCAGGGGGCTTGTGCATACAATGTGCTTCCGGCACTCCACAGCAACATACCGGACAATAATCCTTGAAGTAAAATTTTGTTCATTTTCATGTTTGTTTACAATATTTAGGGCGTTAAGAATAAAATCTCAGAGGTATTGGTTAAAGCATAGCAATGATTTTTTATAAATTTTCCTGATTCGAAGTAATTAAAACCTATTCTTTAATTAAAATCTATTTTAAAGTAATTGTCAAATATGAAATTATAGCTAACTTTATCTAAAAGCCTTTAAATCAGGATGAATGTATAAAAAGAAGGATGATGTCAGCGACCTGGTGCAGGCGCTTAGTAATGGTGAAAAACGGCACTTTTACAACTTATATAAAGCAGAAAGCCATAAAGAGGAGCCTGCTAATTTCTGGCTACTGTTCCATGCCATCAAATCGGACAAAAGTCAAACGCCAAACCTTGATTTGGATCCCCGTGCGCTTACCTCGAGTAAAAGACTTTTGTATGAAAACCTGCTCAAAAGCCTGAGACTGCTCCATGAAAATGCTTCTGTTGATATCAGTATCCAGAACCTGCTGACGAATGTAGAGCTGCTGTACAACCATAGCCTGGCAGAGCAGGCAAGGCTGGTCTTGCAAAAGGCTTATGCGCTGGCGGTGCGGCATGAAAAATTCGGTCTGCACATACAGGCGCTGGACTGGGAGAAAAGACTGAATGTAGTATTGACGCATCATGCCAGAACAATAGATGCACTGATGCAGGAGGAACGGGAGGTGATCGAAAAGATGCTGCAGATGAAGTCGCTGGAAAGCATTTACAGCCATATCCTTATGCTAAAAAGGCAATATGGCTATGCCAGGGGTGAGGTGCGGCATTTACTGGACCGGGAAACGATACACTCGAGCCTCATGCCTGCCCTGGCAGCCTGCCTGAGCAAAAAAGCGGTGTATTATTATAATTTAATTTTTGCGGTTTACTATTGGATGACTTTTGAGCATGACCTGGCCTTCAGGCACAGTAAACAGCTGACACGGACTAATGAATGTAATGTGTTACCGAATGATTATATCAGCGGCCTGCTGCAGCACATCACTTCTTCGGTATGTATCATCCGCTTCCGGGAAGCTGTTGACACGATTGACCAGAGCGAGCAATATATTAATGATAACAAACTGAATCAATCGCTGCCTTTTACTTATTTAATGCTCACTTATCATTCTATATATAAGATGATCGTGTATAATTATATGGGGGATACTTTAAAGCTGGCAGCTATAGTGCGGGATACGGAACAACTGCTCCAGACCCACCAGCAGGCACTGCCCTTTACGAACCGGCAGGTAATACAGGCCAATTTAATGAACAGCTACCTGGGACTGAATGAGCTGGAGAAATGTGAGCGGGTATGGGACCAGTTATTCAACAAGCAATCTAAAACCATCAGGCTGGATATTTACGGGGACTTGTACCTGTTCCGGCTGTTCCTGCTGCTGCAGGATAAGAATTTTGATATCCTAAGCTCTGCGGCTCAATCTGCATTCAAGTTTTTCAAAAAGCATTATGAGGAGAGTAACCAGTTTGAACTGGAACTGTCTATCGCCAACAAATTAAGAAAAGACCTTATACTTGAAAACAGGAACGTGTTTACTGAAACGCTGACGGAGCTAAGGAGAATGATCCGGGATTTTATTGCCAGACTCCATGTTCCTTTCGGATTCCAGGAGCATTATACGCGTTATGTGATCTGGACGACTGCTTTAATTGAAAATATATCTTATGCTGAGGTGGCGCAGCAATGGTATGGTGCTGTAATAAAGCAACAGGCTGTGCCGGCAGCTAAACCTGCACACAATTAACAGTTTCGGGGAATGTATAATCCAAATTTTATTTTGAATATGTTTTTTTTTATCTCAAATTCACTACCTTTGCAGCCTAAAATTATAAATATTTAATAAAACCGTTATGGCAGATTTACGCTTACAGCGCAACTTTGGTATTGCCGCTCACATTGATGCCGGTAAAACTACGACTACTGAACGTATCCTTTACTACACTGGTGTTAATCACAAAATCGGTGAGGTACACGAAGGTGGAGCAACAATGGACTGGATGGCTCAAGAGCAAGAGCGTGGTATCACAATTACTTCAGCAGCAACAACTTGTTTCTGGAAATTCCCAACAGTTCAGGGTAAAGCAACTCCTGACGCAAAACAATATAAATTCAACATTATTGATACTCCCGGTCACGTTGACTTTACTGTAGAGGTAGAGCGTTCTATGCGTGTATTGGATGGTCTTGTGGCTTTGTTCTCTGCGGTTGATGGTGTTGAGCCTCAATCTGAAACTGTATGGCGCCAGGCTAACCGTTACCGTGTACCACGTATCGGTTTCGTGAATAAAATGGACCGTATCGGTGCAGACTTCTTAATGGTTGTGCAACAAGTACGTGATATGTTAGGTGCAAAAGCTGTGCCTTTACAATTACCTATCGGTGCTGAAGATAACTTCAAAGGTGTGGTAGATCTGATCACTATGAGATCTATCATCTGGGATGACGCTACTCAAGGTATGACTTATACTGAAGGTGAAGTTCCTGCTGATATGCTGGATGAAGCGAATCAATACCGTGCTGAACTGGTTGAAGCTGTTGCGGAATATGATGATCAATTGATGGAGAAATTCTTCGAAGATCCTAATTCAATTTCTGAAGCTGAGATTCATGAAGCGGTAAGAAAAGCGACTATCGACCTGAGCATTATCCCTATGTTGTGTGGTTCTTCTTACAAAAACAAAGGTGTTCAGAAAATGCTGGATTGCGTGATCCGCTACCTGCCTTCTCCGGTAGATGTTGGAGCAATCGAAGGTACTGATCCGGATGATGCTGAGAAAAAATTATATCGTCAACCTGACGCTAAAGAACCATTTGCAGCATTGGCTTTCAAAATCATGACTGACCCGTTCGTAGGTCGTCTGGCGTTCTTCCGTGCTTATTCAGGTCACCTGGATGCGGGTTCTTATGTATTGAACGTACGTTCCGGTAAAAACGAGCGTATCTCTCGTATCATGCAAATGCACGCTAACAAACAAAACCCGCTTGATTTCATCGAAGCTGGTGATATTGGTGCGGCAGTTGGTTTTAAAGATATCAAAACAGGAGATACATTGTGTGATGAGAAACACCCTATTGTTTTGGAAAACATGTTTATTCCAGAACCGGTAATTTCTATCGCTATCGAGCCTAAAACGCAAGCTGACGTTGATAAAATGGGTATGGCAATCGCTAAACTGATTGAGGAAGATCCTACATTACGTGTAAAAACGGACGAAGATACCATGCAAACGGTATTGAGCGGTATGGGTGAATTACACTTAGAGATCATCCTGGATCGTATGAAGCGTGAATTCAAAGTGGAAGTTAACCAGGGAGCTCCTCAGGTTGCTTACAAAGAAGCATTCACCTTACAGATTTCTCACCGTGAGGTATTCAAAAAACAATCTGGTGGTCGCGGTAAATTTGCCGATATCCAGTTCGAGATCGGACCTGCTGATGAAGCGTTCCTGGCAGAAGGAAAAGGTACTTACCAATTCATCAATGATCTGTTTGGTGGTTCTATTCCTAAAGAATTTGTACCTGCCATCATCAAAGGTTTTGAATCTTCTATGACTTCAGGTGTTCTGGGTGGCTTCCCGGTTGAGCACATGAGGGTTCGTGTATTTGATGGTTCTTTCCACCAGGTCGATTCTGACTCTATGTCTTTTGAATTGTGTGCTAAACAAGGTTACCGTAATGCCGGTAAATTGGCAAAACCAATTATCCTTGAGCCGATCATGAAAGTTGAAGTTTTGACTCCAGATCAGTACATGGGTGATGTAACGGGTGACTTGAACCGTCGTCGTGCTATGTTGGAAGGTATGGATACCCGTAACAACTTACAAGTAATCAAAGCAAAAGTTCCGTTGAGCGAAATGTTTGGTTATGTAACGCAATTACGTTCATTATCTTCTGGCCGTGCATCTTCTACTATGGAGTTCAGCCACTATGCTCAGGCTCCTAGAAATATCGAGGACGAAGTAGTAGCTAAAGCAAAAGGTCGCAAACAAGAGTCTGAAGACTAATTGTTGCTGTCTTTTTAAGATAATAATTCAGAGAAAGCTATCCTTAATGGGTAGCTTTCTTTATTTTTGTTCAAAAATATGATGAGGTTATTTTACTCAATCCTTATTATTGTATGTTGTACATTTTCATCTAAAGCACAATTACAATTTCCTTTTAGGGATACAACTTTGCAAGTCGGACAATCAATACCACAATTTTGTATTAATACTCAGTATCCAGTCAATGATTCTTTAGTAGTTAATGACCTCTTTTCCCACGCTATTGATATCGGCTTTACCTTTTCATTTTTTGGAATTGACTATACGCAATGTATTGTATCCGATAATTTGCTCTTAAGCTTTGACACTACGTTTGCCAATTTCTCCGCCCCTTTCAAATGGACTTCTACAGGTAGTATGTCTTTAAGATTTCGAAATGCAATTCTTCCCGCCTTTATGGATTTAAATATGTTTTATGGAGGCAAAATTCGCATCACAACAAATGGTAATATTGGCGCTAAAAAGTTCATAATTGAATGGTGCGGAGTTCCTAAATTTGGTTCTAATGCAGTTTGTAATAATGATAAAGTTTCCATTCAGGTAGTACTTCACGAGGGCACAAATATCATTGATATTAATACCTTATTAATTAACGGTTCCAGCACTTGCCCGGCAACTAATATAACAAGCAAGGGCATACAGGGCCTTATTAATATTGACAACTCCGTTTCTCTCTTTACTCCTGGTCGTGGCATCACCGATATGTGGGGCAATACGGGTATAACCAACAATACGGTACGATTTATTCCTTCGGCCGGCGGTTATACGATTGACCAAAATTCTCCGTTTCTGTATGAACCGATTTTTATAAATGATTCTTTTACGAACCTCTCCTGGTATTCTTCTTTAGGTGGTGCAGCTTTGGCTACCGGTGCCTGCATAGACATTCCCTATGATACGTCAATTGACTATTACGTAGCTCAATACAATAACTATCAAAGTTGTGATAGTAATTTAAGAAATTTTAATGATACTATTTGGGTACATTCAGTGCCGGATAACTCCACCAAAATAGCTAATATCAATACTGCTTCAAAAGGAAAAATCAAAGTCTATCCAAATCCGGTAAGCAGGATGAAAGAATTAAAAATAGAATCTGCAATCTATGAAATTAATAAAATCAGGATAGTAAATGCTATGGGGCATACGATTGAAAAACATTCTTTTTTCAATAAAGCGCAACAATCTTACACGCTTTCGATTGGAAATTACCCAACAGGAATATATTTGCTAATCATTGAAACCTCTGAAGGAATTTTCACCGAGCAAATAAGCATAAATTAAATCGCAATAGACTACCATTTAAGCCTTTCAAGATTTTTCATGACCAAGAAACACGTTTACACTTTTTTACAGATTGTCATATTCATGGGCTTAGGCCTCGGTCTTATCTACTGGCGCTATACAGAAATGAGCCAGGAGAGTAAAGATGCGATGACGGAAGCTTTTAAAAACATAAACTGGTGGATGCTCCTGCCTATCTTTATTGTAGGGTTCCTGTCTCATTATTTCAGGGCTTTAAGGTGGAAGATCCTTTTAAAAACGGTGGCTATAGAACCGAGTACGGCGAACACTACCTTTGCGGTGCTTATCGGCTACCTGGTCAATACGGTTGTACCCCGGCTGGGAGAGGTGGCTAAATGTACTGTGCTGGCCAAGTATGAAAAAACGTCTCCGGATAAGGCCATCGGCACGATCATCGGTGAGCGTGCTTTTGATATGATCTCTTTATTGATCGTTATGTTATTGGTATTCCTGTTTGAAAGGCATATTGCCTTTACTTTATTCAATGATTATTTCGGTAAATATTTCCATGACGGCACAACGATTATCTGGAAGCCGGTACTTATCGCTGTTGCAGTGCTTATCCTCTGCATTGCAGGCTTTATCTTCCTGCTAAAGAAACTCAAAAACACCAAGGTAGGCAATATCATCAAAAGCCTGGGAGACGGGATTGCTTCTGTATGGAGGATGAAGGCGCGTGGTGCATTTCTACTCTACACGTTCCTGATCTGGCTGATGTACACCCTGATGGTCTATATCGGTTATTTTTCGCTGGAAGCGACAGCAGGACTAGGGATGTCTTCTGCATTGGCCATTATTGCTTTCGGTAGTATCGGCATGATCGTTACGCCAGGTGGCATAGGCACCTATCCGCTGATCGTTGCAGGTGTGTTATTACTGTTTGGCCTCAATGAAGGTGTGGGTATGGCCTTTGGCTGGATCTGCTGGGGTGTACAAACCGGTTTAGTACTTATTTTAGGCTTAGCTTCTTTAATTTTATTACCTCTTTTAAATGGAAAACGCAACACACAACAAGCTGGATAATATACAATCCAAGATCATATCGGCTACAGAGCTGAAACGCCTGGTGGCCGGCTGGAAGGTCAAGAGCTATCAAATAGTGTTTACGAATGGTGTGTTTGACCTCATTCACCAGGGACATATAGCCAGTATTGCTTTAGCGGCCAATGAGGGCAATAAGCTGGTCGTCGGTATCAACTCTGATGCTTCGGTGAAAAGACTTAAAGGAGATGATCGCCCGCTTAATGATGCGCAGAGCAGGGCACTGGTCCTGGCTTCTATGCAGTATGTAGATGCGGTGTGCATCTTTGAGGAAGACACTCCGCTGGAGCTCATCAAAGCGGTGCAGCCTGATGTACTTGTGAAAGGTGGAGATTATACCCCGGAGACTGTGGTGGGCAATGAACTCGTAAATGCTTATGGAGGTAAAACGGTGATCATTCCTTTGGTAGCAGGTTTTTCAACGACAGGAACGATTCAGAAAATCAATAATCAATAGCTTGATGCAATACGCCTTTAATAAGGAGGATAAACAATGGATCGAATCGTTCATCACGACCTTAATTTCCCATTATGGATTCGAGGAACAGGCACCTGTACATCAAGACCCCGATAAGCTTTTCCCTGGTTTCGGCACAAGCATAAGTGCAGATGATTGCACAGAACTTTTAGCCCAAGTCAGCAAAGTATGGGATATAAAGCAGCATAAGATCCAAATCAGCATTATCTCTGACATTGATTTTGAAAATGAATCTTACTCCCTGGCGGGCAAGACGATCCTATTAGATGATTTTTCAAGATTGGATAAGCTTTACCAAGCACAAGCATATTATTTTAAAATAGTATTGACCCAATCTTTATTAAAGGATAAACAACAGCTCATTACTCACTTAAACCGGCATACTGCTTGTGTTGCGCTGCATGAATTAGGCTTAGTCGATACAAATGAATATTCGGGTAATGATCTGAGTATTGATGTGGCTTGTGTCTTTAAAGGGTTAAGCCTTCAGTATATCAACGGGCTTATAGAAAATGCCGTAGACTACGCTTCTATTGAGCACTATGTACCTTATAGTACTTATCTGTTGTATGCAGTTGCCGTACTGTCCTATCTGCACAAAGAACCGATAGCCGGCAGCCTGCCCCGTTTCAAAACGTATTACCATAACACGCTGCTTGAATTTGAAGCCGGGTTAAAACAATCTGGCCATTTATCGGTTGCAGAAAGTGAGCTTAAAAAAGTGCAGGCACAAAATAAGTTGTATGAGCAAAGAGAAACTGCTTATCGACAGCATGACTATACTACACTGGCCACCATCCTGGATGAGCTGGAACAATTGGATACGCCGGAATGGTTTCTTAAAGCAGACAGGGGCTATCTCTATCTTCAATTGAAACATTATGAGCTTGCTGTAGACTACTTCTCGCAAACGATTAAATTGGAGCCAGAGCAGTACTCCAATTACAATAACAGGGGATATTGTAAGCTGCAATTGGGTTTACCGGAAGAAGCTTACCAGGATTTTTTATTGTCCCAGCAATATAATCCTTATAACCCGTTTTTATATAGAAACCTTGGCGCTTATTACCTGAAATTAAACAACCTGCCGACGGCATTAAAGTACTTTACAGATGCGATGGAGCTTAAAGCAGACCTGGACCTGATCTATTTTTACCTGGCCCATTGCAGTCATAGACTGGGTAACATAAAAAAAGCAGAAATGTATGCCCTCATTTCCAGAGAACGCCGGGAGCACAATGATTCCCTGGAACCTGAATTAAATTTTTAGTACTGGCTAATAGAGCATAATCGATTAAATTAATAAGCCGCTCCCTTTCGGGAGCGGCTTATGCTTATAGAAACTTCAAGACTATCTTACTTTAAGATTTCGAGTTTACGGATCACTGCACCTTCTTCAAACTCAACACGTACATTGTATATACCGGAAGCCAGGCCTGAGACATCAATGGCTTGCACTGCATGGCCATTTAAGGATATGGAACGTATAGTTTGTCCCAATACATTAATAATGCTCAATTGCTTCAGTTTATAAGGCGTATTGTTTTCTAATTTAAAGTATTGCGCGGTCGGATTAGGATACAATTTAAAATTATCATTGTTTACATCCAGGTCCTTAAGCCCGGTAGATCCGGGTACGGTGATGATTTTGGTTACTGTATCCTGGCCACATTCATTGCTCACGATCAGTCTTACGGTGTAGTTTTGCGCTGTTCCAAGCGTAGGATATGCGTAAGTCGGGCTCTGCATATTAGAGGTACCGCCGCCACTGCCGAAGTTCCAGGCATAGGTGGTCACATGTTGCGGGTTTACTGCCTGGAAAGCCACGGTTGGTGTATTGGCCAGATTTGCAGTAATCGTATCTACAGTCGCTGCCTGCTTAATGGTCGCGACAACTTCCTGGCGCGGACTGCTTTCACAGGTGCCCATCTTTGCCGTGATGAAATAGCTGGTAGTAGCGCTTAAAGCCGGTGTCGTATAGGTATTACCGGTAGCTAAAGCAGTGCCTCCGGTAGCCGCAGCATACCATTGGATGCTTGCACCTGCAGAAGCTGAAGCGTTCAGTTCTACGGTACCATTACCACATCTTGAGCTATCGGGGTGCGTAAGGATACTTGGTGTGGTACAAAGCGTGGTAAAGGTAGTTACAGGTGACCAGGCACTTGTATCATTAGGTCCGCAAACGGCGCGCACATAATAGTCATAAGTAGTCATTGCAGTCAGCGGCGGATTTAAGGTATAAGGTTTGGTAGCCGTGAGTATAGCCGTACCTCCTGTATTTACATTAAAACCGGTAGCGCCATATTTGATCTGCCATTGTGCAGGTGTACCTGTTTGTGCCCAGTTCAGCTGAGCCGTTGTAGCCGTAAGTGTACCTGCTGTAGGGGCTGTAGGAGCCGCACATGGAGCTGTTAAGGTGGTAAAGGTAGTTACGGGGGACCAGGCGCTTGTATCATTAGGTCCGCAAATAGCACGCACATAGTAATCGTAGGTAGTGGCAGGGCTAAGCGGAGGATTTAAGGTATAAGGCTTAGTAGCGGTAAGTATAGCTGTACCTCCTGTATTTACATTAAAACCGGTAGCACCGTATTTGATCTGCCATTGCGCAGGAGTACCTGTTTGTGCCCAGTTCAGCTGAGCCGTTGTAGCCGTAAGTGTACCGGCAGTAGGTGCTGTAGGAGCCGCACATACAGGTGCCGAAGTAGTATAGGTAATACGGATATCTGACAATTTCACTAAAACACCATTAGTCTGGGCACTGCTGGCATCAGAAGGATCGGTACCATCTGCGGTAAGGTAAGCAGAACGGTTGCTGATGCCCTGGTTGCCGGCAATGGATTGAGAACTGCCACTACCGCCATAATCATTTTTAACCATGATCAACAGGTTATCTGCAGTATAATTAAAGGGTGTAGTAAGGGTGATCATCTTCCATCCTACAGTGTTATCCTGGGTCGTATTACCGTCAAACAAGGTGGTGAGACCGCCTGTAAAGGTGGTAGAATTCCAGGCAGCTCCCGGAGCAGCCGGTAAGGTAACAGATGAACTGGTCCTCATCCACACTTTGGTTGGTTTGGTACGGGAAGCCTGGGTACCGCTCTTATAGTATTCTATGGCGGTTATGGATCCGTAAGCTCCTATTTCAGACTGCAGGTACAATTCGGCATTTCTATGATACCCCCAAAGTTGCACCAGTGTGCTGTAGGTGGTAGATCCCCCGGTGGTTGTCCCGATCGTAATCGTAGGATCTATGGTAACCGGGAAAGCCCTTCCTGTAGCCTTCAACCATTTTGCAGGCACCTGGGATATTAGTTCGATACCTCCCTGTACAAATTTAATATTAAACCTGCCTACGTATATATTATTGGCTATTAATGCCCGGTCTTCAACCGAAAGTTTTTCATCAGGCAGTACCAATATACCGAGGGCTTTTTCTTTATCCAGGTGATGATCAAAAGCGACAATTTTGCCAAAATTAACCAGCTCATTCATTCCCGGGACCTTGATAGAAAAGGAGACTACTTCAGTATTACTTTTGATCACCCTACCCATGGGATCCAACAATTGCGCGCCTTGTTGCAGGGGAATAAACTGGGCAAAGGAAACCAATCCCTGATCAGATAAAGCATGGATATCCGCATTTAAAGCATGGATGATGGTATTGTTTTCCATCCCGCCATTGACAAGGGTAAACTCTTCTGTTATACCGGGATAAATACCTGTATAGTGTACTTGTGCACCGCCGGAGACAAGAGTAGCCGGTACGGTCTGCGCCTCATATTTTTTACTCAGTCCATGGACATCAATATAAGAAAGTGAAGGCTTTTTCCACCATTCAAAGAGTTGGCCATCTTCACTTTTCAGACGGAGCGGCAGATTCCCGGAAACGCCAGGGAAATAGCTTTTCACATCATTCGTCGTATTTACAAAAGTATAAGGGCTATTGCCGGCAATATTTTGCACGATGCTCATATCACGGTCCTGCCATGCACCATTATCATCGCGGTAGTGAATACCGGCAGTCATGATCTGGGCGGTGCCGGTGCCGTCCTGGTTACTGAAGTGTTTGGTCGTCCGGCTTCTTTTTGAAAGTACTTCCTGCTCAGGTGAGTAGCCTTCAAAGACCCCTCCTTTCTGCCATTTCTGGTCCGGTTTAGAGCGCTGGCCGAATACTTCGGTTTGGGTTTCTGCCCGGGAAGTGCTTACCTGGGCGTAGATGCTGCCTGCGGGGATAAGGCTGAAACAAGCCGCCCACACCAGGTTGCTGAGGTTAAATTGTTTTTTCATGATAAAAATTTATGGGTTTGATAGAATAAACTGCTTCAATAAAAGAAACAGGCTACAACAAATATAAATTTTCAAAATGAATAATGCAAGCATTTACAGAATTATAATATGTAGGCCTATTCATGTAATAATAGACTCTATAGCATAATAATGAATACTTAGCGAATCTTACGGAGTATATGGTCCATACCTGTAAACTCCGCAGCGGTGACGATAGCCGTCATGGCCACGCCCAGCACACCATGCAGGTTGACATTCTGGCCGGTAAGGTACAGGTTAGGGATACGTGTTTTGGTAGAAAAACTGGTGGCTGCCTGCTGGTGCACATCTTTAAGCATACCATACAAGCTACCAGTTCCGGAACCCTGGTAATCCCGGTAGGTCAAGGGGGTAGCTATTTTGAGGGATTTTTTGAATTGTACTATTTCAGGGAAACGTTCTGCAATCTTCTCCAGCAACTGCGCTGCTTTATATTGTTTATAATGCTCATAGGCCTCCCCCCTGTCTCCCGGGGCGATGGTATTATTAAAGGTAGCGGCCCAGGTATCAAAATCCCCGGCATCTATATAGGTCAATATAGACACGGACTCTGCATAGCCCCTGTTGGCCTCATCTTCAGTATAGTAAATGGAATAGTTGACGGGGAATACCTCTTTCAGCTTTTCTATAGTGGCCAGGGGATCGCCATAATTCCAGTTGACATTGTAATTTTTATAGACCACTTTCCCGGGGCTCAGCACTATGTTTACCATCAGGCAGGCAATGCTTTCCCGGGCTTGGTTAACGCGGTTTTTATAGACCTTTTTAAAGGCAGAATCTTCCTCTACAAGTGCCAAAACTTCTTTAGGATGAATATTAGCAATGAATTGATCGGCATAAAATACATTACCGGAATCGCAATGTGCGGCTATGATCTTGCCGTCTTCATACTGCAGGCGGCTCACTTTTTCATGCCGGTAAATAGTGCCTCCATGGGCCTGCAATTCTTTCCACAAATATTTAGCGATCTGGGAAGCACCGCCCTCGCAGCGCCAGGAGCTATCTATATAACTTTTAGAGACTAAGACATGAGTGGCCCAGGAGGTATATCTATGGTCTCCGGCATACAGGATACTATTGCCGGTCAATACTGCTTGTAGTAAGGGGCTGGCACCGGTATCCCGGAGCACATCCTTTAAGCTCAATTGCTCATAGGGCTGTTTCTCCGCGGCATCTCCTGTTCTTAAATTGTATAAAGGATAAGCATTTGCAGTGGCTTCGAGGAATTGGTAGTATTTATAGATTACAGTATGCTCTTCCGGGAAGGCCTGTAGCAGGTTATCCAGGAAAGCCGCTTTACCCTGCCCCAGTTGAAAAACCCGGTCTGCTCCTTCAATGATCACCTGGTCGAAGTTATCCTGGTCCAGTTGTTTTAATTTGAGCCGCGACATAACACCGGCATAGTCAAAGATCCGGTTCAGTACTTCTCCATCCCCCAATGCACCTATATAATGTACGGCACTATCAAATACTTTTTTATCAAAGGAGAAGGTCTGCAGGCAGCCACCCACCTGCTTGTTCTGCTCCAGTACAGCTACATCGTAGCCTTCCTTCGCCAGGAACACCGCCGTTAAAAGTCCGCCCAGACCAGAGCCAATAATTACTACCTGATGTTTGATCAATACCTAAAATTCTGAAGCGCTAACTTACATTAAAGATTTAAAGTAGCGCAAATTATTTGCTTTCCTTTGGGGTAAATAATTGTTGTGTATAGTCCAGCAAGGCTTTGCCCCCGATGGCCCCATGCCCGGGAATCACCAGCTTCAAATCGGGATAAGCCTGCTTAACACGGGCAATGGTAGCGGGCCAGGCTGCTTCATCAGCATCGTCCAGGTAGCCTTTATCGGCCTCCAGCTCTTTCACCAGGCAGCCGCCAAATAAGACGGCATCTTTGGCAAAATAACCTACGGTATTATCTTTGGTATGTCCTGCACCGAAATAGCGTGCAATAACTTCTTCACCGTTAATAGTAAAAATATGACTGCTGTCAAAACCATGTTCGGGCACAAACAGGTGCTTTTCCTTTGTCATAGCGATGGTCTTGTTACCTGCATAAGTAGGAATGGCCTCGGCCATAAAGGCTTTAGCACCACCCAGACAGTCTTCATGAAAATGAGTCGCCACAAGGGCTACAGGATTGGCCTTTAACTCGCTCCTGATCCATTGGATCAATACTTTGGAGGTGCTGTCTTTTGTTGTCGCATCAAAGACAATGGCTTTGTCCCCGTTCACCACGATCATCCCATTGCAGGGCACCTTACCAAAATCATTGGTGGACAGGTAGCTGATATGCACATAGGCGTGTTCGCTGATCTGCTGCACCTGCAAGGCTTCTGAGGTAAATAGTGTTTTGGGATACTGTGCTGCTGCTCCGGCCTGGCTTTGGGTTTCAGCTACTTTTTGGTCAGGTTCCTCCCTGCTGCCACAGGCAGCCAGGAAAGGCAACAGCAGGATTAATAATATTTTTTTAGCTTCCATGTTGAACAGTTAATCAGCTATTTTTTGTAAAAATTAGAGACCCCGCGGATATCAATGTTTCCGCCGGTGTACTTGGGTTTACGGTTGCGCGAGACATCTACAAAGGATTTAACCAGTGCCAGTTGCTCACGTACCTCATTTTTTGTGGCCAGTTGGTAATCACCCTTGTCTGCCGCAAACCCGACACAAGAGATCCCCATTTTTTCACCGAGGAATACAGACCTTTCGAGGTGATAGGCCTGGGTCACCATGATGGCATCATCTACCTTGAACAGGTCTTTGGCCCGGTACACAGTAGAATAGGTATCGAAACCGGCATAGTCGACAAAGATATCTTCGGGCGGGATGCCCGCATCCACACAATATTCTTTCATGACCTTTAATTCATCATAGCGGTTGCTGCCATTATCGCCGGATAACAGGATGCGTTTTACTTTACCGTTCTTGTAGAGCAATACACCTGCATCCAGCCTGTCTTTCAGGTATTTGCTGGGCTTGCCGTCCCTGCGAATACCGGCACCGAACACAATGCCTACATATTTGGCAGGTACCGATTCCAGATCTTTATAGATCACGGCATGCGACACAGATTTGACATAGGCCCATATGGCTCCCACGCCTACAAGGCCTGCAATGCCGGTAGTCAGCACTATTTTTCTTATTTTCTTAAATTTCGACATGGTCGGTAATGGTTTAGTATTTTAAGCTCCAAGATAGGGATAGTCTGCAATAGCTTTTCTACAAAAAAAGTTAATTTGCGGCAAAGAACTGGATTTAAGAAATGAAAAAGATCAGCAAGCCGGATTTTACAGAATTTGCCATGTATTATGAGTCTTATATTGAGCAGGTAGATACCTCAATCAGTATTTTAGACCAGCTGAAATCTTCGGCTAAAGAGCTCACGGCACTTTATAAATCATTAAGTGAAGAACAATTAAGGTTTCGCTATGCTGAAGGTAAGTGGTCGATGAAGGATGTACTCATGCACCTGATCGATGTGGAACGGGTATTTGCCTACCGCGCCATGCGCTTTGCCCGTATGGACAGAACGCCTTTGCCTTTCTTCGACGAAAATGAATTTGCCAAAAATGCGCATGCTGATGCCATCCCTGTAGCTAAGCTTTTAAAAGAGTTCAATGCCTGCCGCAACCTGAGTGTTACTTTTTTCAATAACCTTACGGCTAAGCAAATGCTGCTCACCGGTATTGCCAGTAACTATTCGATGAGCGTGAGGGCCTGTGCCTGGATCATCCTGGGGCATCATATGCATCACCGGGCTGTGATCAGCGAACGGTATTTAAATAGCTAAACTGATTATCTAGTAGCAGGAAAACCTATAAGGTTTTTGAAACCTTATAGGTTTAATTACCAGAAAATCTTATCCGAAGACCATATGCTTCGACAGGCTCAGCAGGAAAGGGCTTTGAGGTCACCCTGCGTGTCGATGGGTGGTTAACATCAATAGCTGGAAAACCTATAAGGTTTTTGAAACCTTATAGGTTTGATTAATGTATTAAAACAGGGACCTGAATTGCAGGTAACCCTGGTCTTCTTCAGCGGCCGGTATGGTCGATACACAATTATTTGAAGTAGCTTGCGCCTGGATATTCTGCACCCTGTTATCCGGGTTAGGGTGTGTACTCAGGAATGCCGGCACACCCGATCCGCCATGGTTGTTGAGCTTGATAAAAAAGTCGGCAGCTCCGTCTGCACGGTACTTCGTAGGGCATAAATAGTTGACGGAGTAAGTATCTGCATCTTTCTCATCGCTGCGGCTAAAGCTCAGGCTGATGAGTTCTGCACCGATCTGTGTCAGCATATTCTGGTCATTGCCTACCAGGATGTCCAGCAAGGTTTGTACCCCATATCTTTTCGTGAGTTGATTGGTAGAATGCCTGCGGTCTGCATGGGCCATTTCATGCCCCATTACACCTGCCAGCGAAGATTTATTATCCAAGTATTTGATCAGACCGGTATAGACATAGATGTATCCTCCGGGCGTACAGAATGCGTTCACGGTATTATCATCATCGATGATATAGATCTCCCAGGCAAACTGGTTCTTGTAGGTGATCTTACCGCTGTTCAATATATCGTCCCTCATACTGTAGAGGTAAGCATATGCAGCCTGGTTTGATGCAGGGTTCAAGATGGGAAACTGCGCAGGATCTGCTTCTATCTGAGCCTTGGTCTGCAATCCTAATTCTTTATCATTGTCTATAGAAAAAATGTTGATCCCGTTTTTTCCACAACCGCTATAAAAGAGCGTACTGGCGCTTAAGAGAGCACCTAATCCGAATAAATACATTTTCCTCATATACAGTTCATTTTTATCAAAGTTAAAAAAAATACCGGCAAATGGTTTTCTTGTTTATCGCGCCCTGCTCTGTACCTTAGGTTCAGGCCATAGCAACGGGAAAACCAAACGTCATTCCTTTTTCTTTTAGCTTGGCGATCAGCTCCGGTAAGATGTCTACGGTAATAGCACAAGGGTCGTGCAGTAAGATGGTGTTATTGCTGCGTACATTTTTTAGTATCTTATTGAGTAATGCCCCGGGATCTTTTGCCACGGTATCCAGGCTTCTCAAGGTCCAGCCCACAGATTGCATCTCCAGGCTGTCCAGGGCTTTGGCCAGGTTGGGATTGGTGACCCCGAAAGGCGGGCGGAAGATGTTAGAACTAAGGCCTGTAGCCGCTTTGATCTGTTCATTACAGCGCAGTATATCTTCCTTCATCTGCCGGGCAGGTTGCCAGTAGAAAGCGCCATTATGTGCATAGGTATGATTCCCTATTAAATGTCCCTCGTCTTTGATCCTTTGGAGTATATGCTCCTTCCCGGCTATTTGATGCCCGATAATAAAGAAAGTAGCCTGTACGCCTTCAGCTTTCAGTATATCGAGTACTTTCAGGGTATTTTCATGTGGTCCATCATCAAAGGTGAGTGCCACGGGCTTAGTACCCGTTCTCAACTGTTGTATGCTCAGGGGCACCCTGTTGGTAGACCTTAAAAAGAAATTCCACCTAATGTTCATACAGCCCAGCACCAAAATGCCCAGCAAAAACAATAAAGTGATGAGTGTCCACCACCAGGCATAACCGCTGTACCACACTCCTGCCCCTACATGGGCCAGCAGGATGATGCTGAACACCAAAAAATATTTAAATCTCATCGCTATCTTTTCCTTAAATAATCTGCATAATAATCGCAGGTGCCTTTAACCAGTTTCAAATACCTTGTTTCTGAAAAAGTAGTGGTCAGTTTATCAAAATAAGGATTTTTCAATGCGTTGATATAATAGGCCTGGTCATAGTAGTAACTGCTATGCCCTTCTGTAGTAGGGCTGCGTTTGGTCCAGCATTTAGCTGCACCCCACAGGGCCTTGGCTTTCAGCTCGGGGTCTATAGATACGGCTGCGGCTTTATTGAAATATTGTTCTGCGGCAAATACACGGTAATATTCCTGCAAATGGCGCGGCTTCTTGGCATCACTGGCATCTTTAAAATAGCCGTTATCATCAGTAGCTATACGGTTGTACGCCACCATATCCGCGGCTTTCCCGTAATAGGAAATATTGTAAAGGGCCACAGCATAGCCATATAATGCGCCTGCATCATTCGGGTTTTTCGCAATGATGTCCTGCAGCTCTGCCATCCTTTTGCTAAAGCCCAGTTTGTTATACATCCTTGCAGTATCCTGTGGATATAGCTCGATATAGTCATTGATCTGGGGCATAAAAGGATTGGGGAAACTCATGTCGGGAACATCTGCCTGTTCAAAAATTTTGATCGCAGATTTAAAGTCATAGCTGCGCACATACATGGTTCCTTCCAGCTCTTTCAGTATAGGTAAGGTATAATAAGTATTATCAACCAGCCATTTCTCAAAAGCTGTTTTTTTATTGCTTCCCCGGAAAGCCTGTACTTTTTTCAGACTAGCCACAGAGAGGTTACTCAACACATCACCCTGCACATCCTGGAAGTCCTGGTCGGCATTAAAAGTCACACGGCTGCTGTCCCAGGTAAAGGCATGGGCCATAGCATACACCCCTTTGATGGTATCTCCCTGCTGGAAATACTTACCGGCTACCAGGTGGTTCATCACATCCCTAAACTGGTAAACGGCCAGTTCAGCGTGCTTCGCCACTTCATTCAGGCTTTTCAGCTTGGGCAATAATTCGGCTTCTATCTGTGGGGTGATTGTTTTGGATTTATATAAGGAATACAATAAGTCGATCACCTGGTACAGTCCTTTTTCACTTTCTTTCATACCGGCAGCGGTAGCTTGCTGCAGGTTGGCCTGCATCTCGGGCGCATTGTTCTGCATACAGGCCAGGTAGGCTTTGGTAAGGTACCAGAGCGCCGGGGTTCCTGCCTGCTTATCGGCAATTAGCTGATCGGTAAAGCTGTTCAGGGATTTGATATAATCTCTATAAGTCTTATCGGCATCTGTTGAAGGATTCTCCTGTACACTGTTCATATCCCTGATGCTGTAATACCAGATCCTTGCATCGGGCAATTTATTTTCGGCATAGATGAGTTGGGTAAAATAGCCGCTTTCCAGCTTATTCACCTCGCGGTTCACCAGTACATCAATACCCGCAACTTTAGGATCTAAGGCATAAGCTTTCTTGATATCCTCCAAAGCAAATTCAGGATAGGCCCTTAAGCCTTTCATCACCATAACCACCGCACGTTCGTGATCGGTCTTGCAGAGTTTATAGATATCCTGTATGCGGTCTTGTTCCAGTTCACCACTTTCTGTATCGTACCGTTTACGCGACCATTCAAAGCTGACCATAGCATCATACTTATACGCATCGCTGTTGTCAAACATTTTTGAATAATAGTATCCTGCCAGCGCTTTGTCGCCTTTGCGGTAATGCACACCAGCCCTGAAACCGATGATACGGGTATAGGCCACGCTCTGGTCTGCTTTTCCGGCCAATAACTGGTCAAATAAGCTCAGCACCTCATCGTCCTGCTTGGCATAAAAGGCCATCCTCATTACCTGGAAGGCATATTTCATTTTCAGCAAGTCGTTCTTTTCTTTGCGGAAGGCCGTCAGTCCTTCATCCTTCAGGCTGTTATTGGATTGTACCGGTTTTTGTTTATTATCGTTCCAGTCAGAAAGTTCCTGGTTGGCATTGATCTCACATTTTTTTGCATAAATCAGGTAGTCCAGGTAGGCTTTACCTTTCTTCTCTGAAAGGAACTGGTAAAAGGCATTAGCAGCCAGGCTGTCGTTCTTGCTGTTGGCCCGACCTTCGGCTTTCAGGGCAAAGAGACTGTTGAGCCCGGCTTTATAAACGATCTGCTCGATCTGCTCCAGGCTGTATTTATCGCCCAGCTCAGCTTTCCACTCTTTTAATATAAGTTGTTTATTGACGTTTTCACTGGTAGAGGAGGAAAAATCATTGCTCCAGTAATTATAATTATTGTAGTAAAGATCGCTTTCCACAAAGTTGAACGGCATGTACGCAGGCTTCCCCGGTGCTTCGTTGCCAAAAAACTGCGGATAGGTATCATAATTATTATAATCGGCACAAGCTTGTATTACCTGCTCTGAAGACACGAGTCCCAGTATGCTAATCGAAACGGCTAAACACTTCTTCCAGTTCATGTATGGTATAATTTTTAAAATTCACACTATCACAGTGATACAGCAGCAAATTTAAAGAATCCGTTTTGATTCTTGCCGAGAGATACTTTGCTATTTCATTAACCCGTTCTATATGACTCTCCTCCAGGCGCAGGACTTGTCCCTTTTTAAGGGTATAACCTTTCAGCAATTGATCTTTTGTCACTTTAAAGGTATGATCATTCATCGCCTCCAGGCCTGCTTTTTGTTCCAGGTCCCGGCGGTCCACATCGCGCAGAATGCCTTTCAGCTGTTCTGCTTCAAACAATAAAGTCCATTGAAAAATGGGCAAAGCGATATCCAGGGGTAAAGGATAAGAGCCTACCGTCCCGAGGTAGGATGTTGCAGAAGTGACATTGAGTATCGAGTTTTCTACCTTAATATTCCTCAGGTTATCGATGTTATAAACCATCAACAAGCCTTTATCTGCCGGGGGAATGCCCGAAGCGGCCAGGTATTTGACCTGGTGCAGCCGAATCGTAACACTTAATTTCTTGCCCTTAAAATAGGCTTGCTGTTTCAGTTTTTGCAACAATTCAAAATACCTTTCTTTATTATTTTGGGTCCAGTCGCAATCCACCTGCACCTCTTCCGGGGCAATACCGGCCTTAATTGATTGCTCTTCGAGCAGGGTGGCTATATTCCGGGCATAAAATCCCAGTTCATCCCAGGACATGGCATTTAAGCCTGCCGGGGTGATGAACACCACGGGTACTATTTTCTTTTGCGGCAAGCCTTTCCCGATATTGATGATGGCCTTCGGCATCGCTTTTTTACCCGCCACATCTACATCAAACACGCGCAGGTAGAGCCGGTCGGTCTTCAGGCTGTCCATATAGCTGTTTTCATAGCTGCTGATGTTGACATTGGTTTTCCAATAATAGAAACCTCGCCCCACTACCCTGCCGGCCTTTTGCTGACAAGCAGCGAAAAGCAGGAAGGAGAGTGTCAGGCACACCAGGATCCGGGCTGCTCGTAAATTCATTTTATCTTTTCTATTACATTGCAAAAGTATATTTTTGTCAGCTTTAATCGGGCCGCGATGCTATATTATAATTTTTAAGATGCGCAACAAATCTATATTTCTTTTCCTCATAGGTATACTGTTTTTACAACCATTGTCCTACGCTCAGCAGTTCCGGCCAAGGCCATCAGCGGGCATTTATAAAGACCTGCAACAGTTGCAACGCATGGGTACGGTGATGTATATTGCTGCCCATCCAGATGATGAGAATACCCGCCTGATCACTTACCTGGTGCATCACGATCATATCAATACCATTTATCTCTCCCTCACCCGGGGCGATGGCGGGCAGAATATTATCGGTAATGAACAGGGCGCAGCGCTGGGACTGATAAGGACAAACGAGATGATGATGGCGCGCAAAATCGACGGGGGCAAGCAATTGTTCACCCGCTTTATCGATTTTGGCTTTACCAAGTCTCCTGTGGAAACCTTTAATTTCTGGAATAAACAACAGGTGGTAGATGACATTAAAACGGCTATCCAGCAATATAAACCTGATGTACTGATCTGCAGATTTCCCACAACTGGTGAAGGCGGACATGGTCAGCATACCGCATCGGCCATAGCGGCACTGGAAGCCTTCAGGCAATTGGAGCAATCTAATGATAAAGATACCTGGAAACCAAAGCGCATTTTGTTCAATGCCTTCCGCTTCGGATCTGCCAACACCATTAAAGAAGGGCAGTTTGAGGTAGCCATCAACCAGTTTGACCCTATCCTGGGAGAAGCGTATGGGGAGGTGGCCGGCAGAAGCCGCTCTGAGCATAAAAGCCAGGGCGCAGGCACGCCCCAGAGCTATGGCATCAGCAATGAAAATTTTGAACTGATGGCCGGAGCAGATTTAAAAAATTCTATTTATGATGGCATTGATACTTCCTGGAACAGGGTCGGTCTAAAATCTGCCGGACAGGAGATTGCAAAGATCCTCCAACAATTCCAGTTCGATGCGCCACAAAAAAGTGTGGCTGCATTGATCAGTTTAAGAAAAAAACTAAGTGCCGCAAAACCGGCCAACGATTTCTGGTTGCAGGCTAAGCTGAAAGACCTTGACCGGATCATTATAGCCTGTACCGGTTTCCAGATGGAAGTATTGAGTAAAACGCCTGTAACGATCTCCAATAGCAGCATACCGGTAGAGATCAAAGCGATCAGCCGCTATCCGCAACTGAGCATAAAATCTATCAACGAGGTGGAAGGCAAAACACTTGCTGCCAATATCCGGCCGGAGACCGATAGAATATGGGAAACACAGGCCCAGACCACCGTATTCAAATCATTCGGGATCACGCAAGCTTACTGGTTGCAGGAGGAAGGAAAAAACAACCAGTTTGCCTACCCTGCTCCTTATCAAAATGAACCATTAAGCTATAACCCTTTTGTTTTAAACACTACTTTGCTCATTGATGGAGCTACATTCGAAATCGAAACGCCGGTTTCCTACAAAAAGCTGGACCCTACGCGCGGTGATGTCATAGAAGCAGTACGCATTATGCCGGACTTTGACCTGAGCCCTGCAACTGCCAGTATCGTGATCCAAAAGGATAAGGATTTTGAATTGGGCTTAACGGTCTATTCAAGGATCAATACAAGCAATGCCTCCCTGGAAATTTATGATCATGCAGGTACCCTTATCGCCCAACAAACGGGTATTCGCCTGAATGAAAATGAAAGTAAAAAGATCCTGGTCAGTGTAAAAGGCAGCGCTGTCAGCCATTTACCGGGCGAGTCTAAACTACAGTATGTGCTTGTGGCCAACCATCAAAAATACAATAAGCAATTGCACATCATCCAATACCCGCATATCCCCACTTTACAATACTTCACAGATGCTACGTCCAATATCATCATTGAAAACTGGATCACTAAGGCCAGGAATATCGGCTATATTACGGGGGCCGGGGATAAAGTCGCAGAAAGCCTTTCAGACCTGGGACTGAATGTAACGATCCTCAGCAATAATGACCTGAATAATGTCAATAACCTGAAAAAGTATGATGCCATTGTTTGCGGGGTCAGGCTGGCGAATACGAGAAAAGATATAGAGCAGTATTTACCGGAACTCTGGAAATACATTGAGCAGGGCGGCACGGTAGTGATGCAGTACAATACCAGTATGGGCCTGGAGCTGAACAACTTCAGCCCGCTCCCGGTAAAGCTTTCCAGGAGCAGGGTAACGGATGAACTGGCTGCTGTAACGATACTGGAACCTACCGATAAAGTATTGAATACTCCCAACAAGATTGATGCAAAAGATTTTGAACACTGGACACAGGAAAGAGGTATCTACTACCCGGAATCCTGGGATAAAAGCTTCAAAGCCTTACTGTCTATGAATGACCCGGGTGAAGAGGCCCTGAAAGGCGGTATCATTTATGCACCTTACGGGAAAGGTTATTTTGTCTATACATCATTGGTATTTTTCAGGCAATTGCCGGCCGGTAACCGGGGGGCGATAAGATTGTTCCTGAACCTGCTGAATATTGGAAAGTCATAGGTATAACAGATTACGCCTATCAAGGAATAAATAAATTAATCTCCTGCATTTCAAAACCGGATTGTGTGCAAAGTCACTAAACTGTGAACATAAAATATCTGGTAATGAGTATAAAATTTGAATGATTTTATTAATAAAAGGGTTTTTCGGCAATCTTGTGTACCTTTAACCTCTAAACCCTTTATTTTTTTAATTACAAGGCACCATAAGACTTTGCTTGTTTAGATGAATATATTAAAACCCCAGGATATTTTAAAACAAACAGCGCATCGAAATTTCCCCTTACCTGATTCCGATTGGGTAGTATATAGTGAATGGAAAAATGTGCTGATGCTGCATTGGAAGGTTGACGCAAGTGTGATCAAGCATCTATTACCCCCCAACTTGTCTGTAGATACATTTGAAGGCGGCGCCTGGGTCACTATGTGCGTGGCTTCGGTGGAGAACTTCCGGAATAAATTCCTGAACCTGATCAAACAAGGCTTTAAATTCAAACAGGTTTTGATGCAGACCTATGTAATCTCAAATGGCAAACCCGGCCTGTTTGTCTTCAACCAGGAACTGGAAAAATCTTTTTCTAAAAATCTTTACCAGAGACTGTTCAAATTGAAACAGGGCGAAACGGACTTCCAGAGAGAAGATGAGGGAGACATCCATAAATTCTTTGCCAGTAATGAGTCTACGGGATTCAAACTGGGATTGCATTATAACTACGGGGATCCTATTGAGCCCACTCCTTTGGAGCTATGGCTGGCCAACCGCTTTAAATATTTTTACGAAAAAGACAATCAACTGTTTGAGTATGCAGTGCATCATGCAGAATGGTTGTTCCGTGATGTCAAAATAGAAAAATTCAAGACTAAATTTAATTTCGGTGGTTTATCGATCGATCAGCAACCCGATTTTATTCATTTTTCAAGAGGGATCCAGAAGCTATTCTGGCCAAAAACATTAATTAAATAAGCAGCATGAAAATAGCTTTGCTTGGTTATGGCAAAATGGGCCAGGCCATTGAAAAGATTGCCCTGGAGCGCGGACACGAAATAGTACTGAAGATAGGGTCTAAAAATAAAGCGGAAGCCAATAGCGACAACCTGAAGCTGGCCGATGTGATCATTGAATTCACGAATCCCGAAAGCGCTTTTGAAAATGTAAGTTCAGGCCTTAAAGCCGGTGTGCCCGTAGTATGCGGCAGTACAGGCTGGAACAAGCAGGTAGCTGCTGCACAGGATATCTGTAGGGAAAACAATACGGCTTTCCTGCAGGCTTCCAATTTCAGTATCGGGGTCAACTTGTTTTTTGAACTCAACAAAATGGCGGCGAAACTGATGAAACCACATGCTGATTACCGTGTTTCTGTATCGGAAACGCATCATACCCAAAAACTGGATGCGCCCAGCGGTACGGCCATCACGATTGCTGAGCAGATCCTGGAAACATATGATCAGTTAAACAGCTGGTCTCTTGAGCCTAATGATCAGCAGTTGAATATTTCGGCCTTTAGAGTAGATGAGGTGCCGGGCACCCATGTAGTTAAATATGCTTCGGAAATAGATGACATCGAATTGACACATACGGCGCATTCCAGGGCAGGCTTTGCTATGGGCGCAGTAGTAGCAGCAGAATATATCCAAAATAAGAAAGGAATATTCTCTATGCACGATGTATTATTTTCAAATCACTAAATTTGCGAAAATTTTCTAATTATAATCATGGAAAAAATTAAATTTGGAACAGACGGTTGGAGAGCCATCATTGCGAAAGAATTTACCGTAGCTAATGTGGCCAGGGTTTCTAAAGGACTTGCCGACTGGCTGAATGCCAAACATCAAAACCCGAAAGTAGTTATTGGCCACGATTGCCGCTTTGGCGGAGCCTTGTTCAGCGAAACGGCTGCACTGATCCTTTGTGCCAATGGTATCAAAGTATTGATGGCCAAAGAATTTGTGAGTACACCGATGGTCTCTTTCGGCGTTTTAAAACTCGGAGCGCAGCAAGGTGTGGTCATCACCGCCTCTCACAATCCTCCTGCCTATAACGGGTATAAACTGAAAGGTGCTCATGGCGGCCCTACCAATCCTGAAGATATAGGAGAAGTGGAAGCCCTGATCCCGGAAATAGCCGAAGTGCCGCAGCAATCCCTCGAGGACTACGCGAAACAAGGTTTATTTGAATGGGTGGACCTGGAAGAAATGTATTTAACCTATTTAAATACCAAATTTGATTTTGAAAAATTAAACAATTCTGCTTTCAAAATGGCATACGATGCCATGTACGGAGCAGGACAGAACGTGATCAGGAAATTAATGCCATCGGCCGTACTCCTGCATTGCGAAAATAATCCAACCTTTGGCGGTACTCCTCCTGAGCCTTTGTACAAGAATACCAAAGAGCTTTCGGCGCTGATGAAAAACACCCCGGAATTAAAGATCGGGCTGGTGACAGATGGTGATGCAGACCGTATAGGACTGTATGATGAAGACGGCAATTTCGTAGATGCCCACCATATCTTATTATTGCTGGTACACTACCTGTCTCAGTACAAGGACATGAGCGGGAAAGTGATCATCGCTTTCTCGGTTACAGACCGTGTAAAACGTATGTGTGAGCTGTATGAACTGCCGGTAGAAGTAACTCCGATCGGCTTTAAATACATCAGCGAGAAGATCGTAAAAGAAGACGTATTGGTAGGTGGTGAGGAAAGCGGCGGTATCGCTGTGAAAGGCCATATCCCGGAGAGAGACGGTATCTATGATGGCCTGGTATTACTGGAATTCATGGTAGAGACCGGCAAATCACTGAAAGAACTGATCCATGAAATATATGGCGTTATCGGTTCTTTCAATTACCAGAGAGATGACCTTACCTTACCTAATGAGCAAAAAGAGCAGATCATTAATAATGCTCAGAATGATGTTTATAACGAAGGTTTCGGGAAATACAAAGCCAATAAGGTAGAGAAGATTGATGGCGTAAAATATCACCTGGAGAATGGTGGCTGGGTAATGCTGCGTGCATCGGGCACAGAGCCGCTTCTGCGTATTTATGCAGAAGGGGATAATGAAGCCGAGACACTGGATATCCTGAAAACAGTAAAAGCAACGATTCTTTAATCATAAGTCAGACTATAATAAAAAGGCGGTATGCAGATCAGCATACCGCCTTTTCTATGCCTTGAAGCCTGCTTACAGAAAAAGGAGGCGGCCGCCTCCTTTCAATTTTGATATTTTATCCTATACCCTTTCTTGCTATAGAACAGAGCTTAGTCGATCCATTCTTCTGTGAGGAAACCCATCACCACCATATTTGATTTCAAGCCATGATGCAGCATATGATTCCTCAGCACACCTTCCACCTTGAAGCCTGCTTTTTCCAGCAATTTATGCGCTTTGAGATTCGAGATAGGAAAGGTTGCCGTTATTCTTTGTAATTGCATATCCTTAAATCCGAATTGCAATAACCTGCGCACGGCTTTGGTCATGATCCCTTTGCCCAGCTGTGCTTTCGATATCCAGAAACCCAGTTCTGCCCTGCCTATGGCATGGTCCCAGTCCTGCAATCCCGCCATACCGATCAATACCTCGTCTTTAAACAAGCCCAGCATCAGCCCTTCCTGGTGTTCCAGGGCCTGTAATTGCTGATGGATAAAGTCCTCGATCTGCAATAAATGGCTCTGGGGCTGTATCCAGGGAATCCAGGTCTGTAAATGTTCCGTATTCTGCCTGATGCAATCCAATACCGATTCCGCATCAGAGGTATGCATACTTTTCAGGATCAATCCTGCCTCTATTTCTAACAACAACATCACTTCTTTCATTTAAACATTTTCATAATAGCTCCGAGTACGGTCCTGGTGACGGTACGCTGTGCCTGCTTACCTGCAGAACTGTTCAGCATTTTTTCAAAAAAATTCGGTTCCGGTTTCTTCGGACGGCCGGGCTTTGCAGCAGCGGCAGCACTGCCTTTTTCCACCTCCCTGATATTATTTTCTATTTTTTCCGTCAGCAATTCGTAGGCGCTTTCGCTATCAATAGCTGCATTGTATTTGGCGGCTATTTTAGAACTGCCCACTACAGCCGAGATCTCCAGGTCGGTTAAGATATTCATCCTCGAAGACGGTGAACCCAGATAGGTATGCACCAGTGGAGAAGGAATACCTTTTTCGTTCAACAAAGTTACGAAAGCTTCTGCAATACCAAGGTGGGTAATGGCTTCATCTACTTTATAAAACTCACTCGTCGGGTAGTTTTCCGAGGCCGTTTTGATCGCTTTACGGTCATTGGCCGTAAAGGCCCTTAAGGCATGCTGTATCTTGAGGCCCAGTTGTCCCAGGACAGAAGCCGGGATATCCTGCGGATTCTGGGTACAGAAGATCACCCCTACCCCTTTGGAACGGATCAGCTTGACCACGTTCTCTATCTGCTGCAGGAGTTCTTTACTGGCTTCATTAAAGATCAGGTGGGCCTCATCAATGAACATCACCAGCTTAGGCTGATCCATATCCCCTACCTCCGGTAAGGTGGCATATAACTCTGCCAGCAACTGCAGCATAAAGGTGGAGAAGAGTTTGGGCTTGTCCTGGATATCGGTAACACGCAGTATAGAAATGATCCCCCGGCCATCATCAGAAAGCCGCATCAGGTCATCTACCTCGAAACTGCGCTCCCCGAAAATATGATCGGCACCCTGGTTCTGTAATTCGATCACCTTACGCAGGATAGTACCTACCGAAGCTTTGGAGATATTACCATACAGCTGGCTGATCTCTGCATTACCCTGGTCAGAGGCATATTGCAGCAGTTTCACCAGGTCTTTAAGGTCCAGTATGGGCAATTGATTATCGTCTGCATACTTGAATAGCATCGCCAGCAAGCCCGATTGATTATCGTTCAGGTCCAGCACTTTGGAGAGTAAGGTAGCACCATACTCTATGACGGTTGCCTTCAGGCGGGTGCCCTGTTCCCCGCTCAGGCTCAGGAACTCCACCGGGTAGCCTTTAGGCGACCAGGTAGTCTGCATCTTGCTATAACGTTCTTCAATAATTTTATTCATTTCACCGGGCGCTGCAATGCCGCTCAGGTCTCCCTTTACGTCCATCATCAACACACTCACGCTGGCATCGCTCAGGCCTTCGGCCAGCAGCTGCAGGGTCTTCGTTTTCCCGGTACCGGTAGCACCGGCGATCAGGCCGTGGCGGTTCATTGTTTTCAGGGGTATGCTGACTCTAGCTTCAGGGATCACCTCACCGTCCAGCATGCCGCTACCTATAAAAAAAGAAGCTCCTTTAAAGGCATAGCCATCCTGCATTTGCGCAATAAATTGCTCTTTTCCTGCCATAATTATTGAAATTTAAGTATTGAAAAATTAATAACGTAAATTAGTGTATTTTGCCAATCTGAATTAAATTACAGCGTGAAATTTTCAAATCTTTTAGAAAAATATAAGGTCCCGAATTTTCTGATCCCTAACCATTTCAGACCGGTCGAGGTGTATGACCCCGACGAGGCTACGGAGATGGAGCAGGATCTTGATGCCGACCGGAAGAATGTTTATTACACGGTATATACTTTTGATGAAACGGCGGCAGAGATCTTCAAAACCAAAAGTGTAAAAGACTGTTTTATCGACTACCAGAACCTGGACAAAGTGATCTGGATCAATGTGGATGGCATCCGCAGGAAAGACGTGCGCCGTCTGTGCAGCCATTTTAATGTCCATAACCTTTTGGTGAATGACATTGTAAGCGTAGGCCAGCGCTCTAAAACAGATGAGATTGATGAGCATTTTTTCAGCCTCCTGCCCATGCTTACCTATAATGAAACCCTTCAACTGGTAGAGAAGGAGCAATTGAGCATATTGCTGGGCAAAAATTATGTGATCTCCTTCCAGGCAGAGCACAAAAGAGACCCTTTCGGGGAAATCCGGAAAAAACTAAAGAACCGTTTAGATGCTGTACGCAAAAAAAGCGCGGATTACCTGTATTATCAACTCGTAGATGCTGTAGTCGATGACTATTTCGAAGTGCTGGAATCACTGGCCACAAGGCTGGAAGTACTGGAACATAAGGCCATGGCAGTATCGACTCAGAACAGCATTTTATTGGAAATTTCAGCCCTGCGCAATGAGATCATGGTCATGCGCCGCGCAATGACACCGGTGAAGGATGTGGTCTTCTCTTTATGGCAGGCCAACTCACCTTTAATGGATAACCGAAACTCCAGGTTCTTCAAGGATGTGTACGATCACATACAGCTCGCCATAGAATACAACGAGGGTTACCGCGAGATGACGATCAACCTGCAGGACCTGTACATGAACCAGGTAAACACACGCATGAATGAGGTGATGAAGATCCTGACGATGGTAACCGTGCTGCTGGCCCCGGCCACAGTGATCGGTGGAATTTTCGGGATGAACTTTGACCGTATTCCCTTAATGCATAACCAGGTGGGCTTTTTCCTGACCATTTTCCTGATGTTTGGCATATCCATTGTAATGATTTTATATTTTAAGAAAAAAGGGTGGTTTTAAATACTTAAATTACATTAGATTTGCAGTCCGTTAAGGGCTCTGTAGTTTAATGGATAGAACGAAGGTTTCCGGTACCTTTGGTCGGGGTTCGATTCCCTGCGGAGCTACGAAAAAATTTATAAATGGCTGACTATCAGCCATTTATAAATTTTAAATCATTTTTTTGTACACGTTCTTGTACACTTTTATCTTAACTTCTTTCGATTTGAACCTGGTATATCCAGGATGAGGGGGAGAATTGTGACAATTAGCTTGTACCACAAACTCATCGGGGGTGTATCATGCTTTTTATAATTCACCCAACACTCATTACCCTTTGCATTTTTGCAATTGCTTCTCCATCTACACATAATTTACATTTCAAAGAAAGATAGAATGCTAATAAATATCGAAATAATAGAAGTTATTCAATAGGGTACATTTAAATAAATCTTTTATAAAACTATGATTTATTTATTTTTATATTTTAAATTTCCATACATTTAATTAAGTGTTTTAGTTCACCTTTAAACTTTCAAATTATGGTAACCAAAAAATCAGCAGCAGTTCCTAACAAATCAGCACCCAAAAAAGCAGCGGTAAAAATATCTGCAACAAAAACTCCTGCAAAAAAGGGGGCAGCTAAAGAATTAAAAGATTTATTTGAAGATGGCCTGAAGGATATCTATTGGGCAGAAAAGGCCCTAACAAAAGCGCTGCCAAAGATGGAGAAAAATGCAAGCTCTCCTAAACTTAAAAAAGCTATTGCAAGTCATTTACAACAAACTCAATCCCATATTACTCGCCTGGAAGACTGTTTTGCTTCGATAGGGAAGAAAGCAGTTGCTAAGAAATGTGATGCAATGCAAGGCTTACTGGATGAAGGTAAAAGTATTATGGAAGAAACGCTGCCGGGATCAGTAAGAGATGCCGGTATTATTGCCGCTGCTCAAAAAGTAGAGCATTATGAAATTGCAACTTATGGCACCTTAGCGGCTTTTGCAAAAGTACTTGATGAAAAGAAATGCCTTAAAAACCTGTTGGCCACTCTTGCTGAAGAAAAAGAATGTGATGAGTTGCTAACGGGCATTGCTGACACCGATCTGAATACTGATGCTATGAAGTAAGCTACACTTTTTATAGACTAAAGAGCGACCACTATTGATAGTGGTCGCTTTATAATTTACAAGTATATTTTATCCTACTCGTAATAAAAAGCCCCCTTATAAGAGCTATGTATGAAATGCTTATGAAAAAGTAAATTCAGTAGATATATGAAGTAAATTATTTACCCGGTCGATTTCTTATCTTATTCTTCAGACATGGTTAGAATAAATCGTACTTACAATGACACGCCGGGTATTATATAAAATAAGGCATTAATATACAAGTTTACACTGGTTTGAAAAGTTGTTAATCGTTGTTTCGTTCTTTTTGTTCATAATTGATTGATAGTTTTTATGTTATTTTTGAGTAAAATATTCAATCATGGCAAAGTTTATAAAAGTCACATCATCAGGAAACACAATTACCTATACTGTCAATGTTGACCAAATCGCAAGATTTTACTATTCGATAGTTGAACAATGTGTAATCATAGAATTGTCTTCTGGTGCTGATTTTAAAATTGCTGAGACCGAAAAAGAATTGGAGAAGCTACTTGTCTAAAGTTGTAATTTTAGTCACTCTCCAAAAAGGAATTCCTAAAAAGTACCATGTTGTTATAGTATTACGGTCAGTATATGAAAAACTGTAATCAGGGGTACGTATTATTTTCTTAGTAATCATTTCTAAAATTTTAAGTAATAAAAAAGGCGGTCATTTTTGACTGCCTCTATTTTTTGTTCGTTGTTGGTGGCTTACCTTTCTTGAAGATGTTTACCAGTACTTTATCATATCCATCAGGTTCCGGTATGCTGAATTGAGCATATCTAAACATCGCTCGTTCTCTTAGTTCTTTGAACTCCTGCCATGTATTAGATACTTCCAAAACACCTAATACCTTATAGACTTCCTCATCTGTTTTGAATTTGGTGAAATACTTCTCATCACCTTTGAGCCTCTTAACTTCTTTTGCTAATCTCTCATCCATATACTAAGGTTTGGTAAGTTAATCTCTTACCTGTTATACCCTGTAAAAATAAGTCTATTTTCTCGCTTATTATACTCATTCTATTGTTAAACCTGAAAGATCTCTCGTTAAGGTACAATTGTAAGTGCTTTCTGGATACTTTGTAGTACACACCTATAATAGATCTTTTTAAGTGACTCCAGTAGTTCTCAATTCTGTTTGTGGTGATATCACCATCGACGTATTGTCCTTTTCCATGATCTACAAACTGGTGAGTATAGTACTTGTTTAGTCCTTGATAAGCTAACCATTCGTCTGTAAGTAGCCGACTGCCTTTTTCTATATGTTTCAATACTAAAGGTTGTATTGTTTTGGCTTTTGTGTCTGGAACTACAAATGTTTTGACTTTTGGATATTGGGAGTATACTTTTTCATAAACAAAATCACCATCTATAACTTTATGAGGTCTTCTTACTATCTTATATTCTCCTCTTTTTAATAGTCCTAGAACTGGTGTTTTATCTACAAACGATCTACCTTGAGAATTCTTTACTTTCTTGTCTGAGTGGCGATTCTTGTTCTTGCCACCTACAAAGGTTTCATCTGATTCAATATCTCCATCAAAATCGTCATCTTCCGGGTCTATACCAAATCTAAGTCGGGCTAAGATAAACCATGCTGTCTTTTGTGTAACTCCTAACTCATCTGCTAACTGGTAGGAACTTATACCTCTTTTATTGATGATGAAAAGGTATATAGCTACAAACCATGTACGAAAATCAATTTTGGAGCCTTCAAATATACTATCTGTTCTTACTGTAAAATACTTCTTGGTATTAACACAACGGTATTTGTTTCCTGCACATTTGTAAACTCTGGATTCAGCGTCAAATGGTGAAGTGACATTTCCATGCCATCTTAGTAGTTCCAGGTGATCTATACAAGATTGTTCTGTTGGGAATCTATCCAACAATTGTTTTACGCTCTTGTATGGTTTAACCGAGATCATATCACTTGATTTTATCCACTACAAATATAAGTAGAAATATACATCAAAGTGTAAAAAGGTACTTAAATATTTTCAGTATATTTGAAATAAAAACTATGGAAAATTTTACGGTTGGCGACTTAGTACTCATTAAAGAGGATAAGTCCAAAACAATATATGAAGTACTTGGTGACACAAGTGACAGCACAGGATTCTATAAAGTAATAAGGAAATACAAACCTGATATTTCAAAGATTAAAAACGGGACATCAACTTATATTGATGAGAAACTTTATACTCATAATCGGAAACCAGAAGAATTACAAAGATATCCTACCATGTCTAATCAAACACCACCAGAATAAGTTCCATTTACATCGTACAGGGTAAGTTTTTAACTTCCACCACCTTCTAAAACCTTGGATGTGTGGGGGGATTCTCATTTCTATACCACAATGGTTATTTTCATATGCAAAAACAATATCACCTCTTGCTTGATATTTGAGAACCTTTTTATTATTACCTTTGTATTTCATTTTAAAATGTTTTGAATTTGATTAATTAATAGAACAATACATATCGTAAATACTTTTAGTATTATATCATAATAGTGCTACTCTAAATTACCACCTAGTACACAAGCCACAAATTATGACTATGATGCGCCTGATAAGGCGTAGCTGTGTCTTTTGTGGTGATAGGTTGTGGTAAACCTTGAGTAGCGGAAGAATTTCAGTTACGCCATTTTTATTTTTTAACTACTCATAAATTACCACAAATGAAGAAATTAATACCGTTATCTGCGATGATTTTACTGTTATCTTGCAAGAATGGTACCAGTCAATCTAACACGAAGCCTCAACGTATGTATACTGAAGCAGAATTACAAGAGGCTGTCCGTAAGGCTAAAGAACAGGAAAAATCAGATAATGATGCTATACAAGTTGCACTAACTGCTGGTAGAATGGCCAGAGAACTAGAAAAACAAAAAGAAAACCCTAAAATATATTATGTGTTTGGTATAATACACGCTTCTTATTCAAGTCATACCATTCCACCTCAAATTGATTACTATTCTTATTCAACCAAAATAATTGAGTATTCTCATAAACCTACAAGAGATGATGAATATAGAATTTTGGACGATTTAGACCGAAGTGACCAGATCAGTATTGATCGAAAAGTCCACTATGACTTTAAAACCCTTAAACGAAAAGTATTCGTTTTTGATTCATACGCAGATGCTAGTGAAAAACAACAGTTTGTTTATAAATACGGGTTAGAATAACTAATTTTTCACCTTTAAATAAATATTATGACTAAGAAAGAATATTTCGAAAGATTAACTGAAAATGAAATTAAAATGGGAGATTCGTTTATGATTTTTCATCAACCCCCTAACAATCTTGATAATGGTACACTAGAGATTAACGGGTCAACAACTAATGCAGTATTTCTAACTATGAACACAGATTATTTGGTAACGGAAGAATCAGGAATCTTAAAAGTTGGCTTGAAAATGGTAAACAATAACCGAAGAATATCATTCAAAAAAGATACTAAACTTAATATTCTTGTTGAACCTTTTGGTGATTGGTTATATTTTAAGGTAGATGATTTTGAGCGGATATTAAACGATCAACTATTCGTGTTTGTAGGCTCCTAATCTCAAACATCATATCATAGAATATTTCATCATTTGGAAGCATTTCCCTAATGCGAGGTTTGAGGAGATTAATTTCTATTTTTATCAACTTTGCGTATATTGATTTTCTATCCCGAGGTTTCATTTTTGAATATTTTTACGGACCACCTTAACAGTGGTCTTTTTTGTTAACTGTTAAAATGGAAGTAAAAATATCATCTATAATCACTTCATTATCTTATATTTGTGAAATCTCCAAACTCGACTGATCAATTAAGAAGGTTTTTATCCGACATTTTTCACATTAAAAACCCAAACAACTGAAGCAGAAAAAGAAAAGAGAAAACTTCTGGTTTACTATCCTAATCATGCTACTACCGCATGTAGGTCAAAAAGTAACAATCAAAAATGTTACTGTAAATTTTGAATTTAGTATCAACCTTACCGTCAAAAAAGTAAGGTAGGAGTAAGTAAGAGGTGTGAGTGAAAATTCACACCTTTTTTTATTTTAACTCAGTGTAGAATGGTATATTAGTGCCTAAAATAATATGAACAAGCAAAGTTAAAAAAAGTGCTATTTAATGACAGCACATTTTGTTCATACTACAATCTTTGATCAATTAATATATCGTTCAGGATAGCTTTTAGTTTGATTTTGACAAAGGTGTTTAGCTTTAATTGATAAGGCAAATTTCAACATATTATTCAGATCAAACAATAGGCAAATTCCCGTATTTTTTAAATCACTATACAACAAAAGCCACCCCGAAGGATGACTTTCTTATTATTAGTATGGTGCTTCCACGTAATAAATTACCCGGTCGCTCCCTTAGCGATAAAATTAGCATTGCGCTTTTTCTAACATCTATACGGACTTTCACCGATACGCCGGGATTGTCTGCTAGTAAGGGATATACTGCTAATTTCTCTTTGAAGTAAAGATATATCAATGAATGTAAATAAAGTGTAAAAAATACCTGGTCGCTTCCCTTAGTGCTCACACAAAAATCAGACTTCCACTGACTCGCCAGGCATACCTTAAATACGAGATTTTAGGCATGCCAGATTTCAAAAGAGTGTTAAAATACAAGCACTTATGATATTTCAATTATTATTTAGTATTACTTTATGAAGACCTTCAAAACGAAAGTTTTTTAAGTTTCATAATAATACAGCCTTGCATTCCTGCAAGGCTGTATTATTTTAAGGATGGAAACATTATAAAAAGTCTCCCAGGAATGAGAAACCGTAATAGTATGAAAAACTAATTAATTTTTGGAACTACATTATGTTCTAAGAACTCTTCTTCAAAAGTTTCGTATTCCCACCTTTTTTTAATTGTATTGTACCATTTACATTGAACTACGGGAATGCCTAAGTAGGAGCAGTTGGTTCTTACCACGGACATACTTTCGAGGTGATATGGACTGTTCTTAAATTGAACATGATCACCAGTTCTGAATTTCAAAGTTTCTGCAATCATTGTATATATTTTTTATATTTTCCCCATTGTAGAATTCCACAATCTCCGTGTGGATTATTTTTTAAGTTTATCCTGATTTCTATTGGAAAGCCCGGTCACGACCAATTCTACAAACAAAATAAGTAATCAGACTTTCACTGACCTGCCAGGCTATTGCGAAATTAATACAACAACCATGCCATTTCTATCGTTCTACAAAAAAGCCCCGCATTTCTGTGGGGCGGGGCTTTACTGTAATTTTCTTGCTACGGCACTTCCAGCGCCCGGTTTCATCCATCCGCGAAGGAACTTTTGCTGTCTGGCATTCCTATTCGCTATTACTGCTGTTCGATAGGTTAGCGAAGCGTATATCGAACAATCGAACCTGAGATTTAAGATTCCTTTATTAATTGTTCCGGCTATGCAGTTCTGAGCAATACTATACCCACTTATTGGCAAGTATACTTTCCTTCAGGCGCTCATCCCAGCCTTCCAGATAATAAGGCATCAATCTTCTCTTTAAAATTACTGCTGTATTGTTCCAGCATTGAAACCTCTGCCCTATCCGCTTCAGAAAATCTTTTCTTTTCAACTATTGCTAATCCCTCCTTCAGCACCTGGTACGGACACTTCATTTCGGTATCTTCCCCATACGCCAGGATCCAGGAACGGCTATACTCCAAAGCAAATTCGTAGGGAGACCACCACCGGCGCATATCGCACACCCATAGTTTTTCCTCGATACACTTTAATAATGGTTTCTTGTATTGATAAATCAAGTTGACGCATTTGCCGATATAAACCGGCTCTATTAAGTTTAGCATCACTTAAAAATAAAAAGCCCCTGACGGGGGGCCTTTAACATAGGATAATCTTGTTGAGAATCAGGTCCCCCGGTCAAGTTCTTATCTTAATCAGACCTGGTTGAAATCAATAAATCGTACTTACAACGACACGCCGGGAATAAGTTTGGGTATTAACCACTGTGTTAAAAAAAAAGGTATATCTTAAATGATCTTTTTATAGGTTGGCGTTTTTGAGAATGCAAAGATGAGTCTAAAATGGACAACAGACAATAAAGGAATTCCCGTAAATTTCATAAAAAACCGGCTCAACAAATCTGTTAAGCCGGTAATATACCTGACAGTTCTTATAAACTAAACGCACAAACAAATCTCACTTAATAAGGCACGCCAGATACCTATATAAGATACGAAGATTCGGAAGGAAAGGTTTAGAAAGCAGTGTTAAAAGGCAAGCTTACATTGCAGCAAATAGTTAAAAATAAATAATCTGATCAGTAGCTTATTAGCATAAAATAGCTGAAAGCCTCTGCAGTCCAGGAATCAGACTAATGTAGCCAATAACACATTCAACTGTGCTTTATCCATCCTTTCTTCAATAATGGCGGTGGCCTCTGCATCTGAAAGCATCTGCACCGCAAACCGGCGATCCGTAAAATGGACAAGGTAAAAACAGTTAACTGCTGCTATAGCCTCATAGTCTACAGGAACACCGGCACCTAACTGATCCAAAGCAGCCAGCATCTGCACCACATCGTAGCGGCTAAACAATAGCCGGTTGGCAGTGCCCAGTGATTCCAGGAAAATAACCGCTTGTGAAGGTACATTATCCGTCACGGCAAAGCGGATACAATTGCCCGCCATTTCAAGATTCACCAGGCTCTCCAGGATAGGGATATGGTTAATATTACCCAGGGCGATCTGCTCCAGCAGAAACTGGCTAAATATCATCACCTCATCTTTGAACTGGAAATTGCTTTTGGGATAGTAAGCCCAGAATTGACGGGTGTACTCCCGCGTACGCTCACCCAGGATATTGCAGGTATAAGGCATAAGGTCATACAAAGGGGTAAAGCGGTTGATCTGGTACAACATACAGCTGGTACCTATACCCCTGCTCTGCTGCAATAAGAATATAATCCTGTCTTTTTCAAGCGATGTAAGAACATACTTTTCATCCAGCAACTCCGGATTTTGTTTAACGGCTCTGCAAAAGTCTCCATTCGCTACAAGGTCAGCAAAAGCCTGTTGAAATTCCTTTAAGGACATACGATGTTTTTTGATTTCAGACAGATCGCTCTGGCGTGTTCCAATTGTTCTAAGATACCTTCATTACCCATAGTGTTGAAATAGGATTCATGAAACTCAAACGTGACACCCCTGAGATTGGGACAATTAGGCACCACATAATCCAGCAGCTCCCATACTTCATCATTGCATCTCCCGGAATGAGAATCCAGGTACATTTCGCCGATCACATTACCTCCGGCAATATGAATCTCTACCACATCTTTCAGGTCCAGGCTATCGATAAACTGTTTACGGTCAAAATTAAAATTAGTGGCATTGGCATGCACATTATGCAGATCCAGTAATAAACCGCAACCGCTTCTGTTGCACAGTTCGGCTAAGAATGCGCCCTCTTCATACTTTTCCTCATTAAATTTTACGAAATAAACATTGTTCTCCATCAGGAAAGGGGTGTCTACTTTTTCCTTTATCTGCCCTATCTTGCCGGTAAGCATTTCCATCACCTCTTCATCAAAGGTAAGGGGCAAAGCCAGGCAGGTACTGTATTCTGTAACTTCCTCATCATGTACCTTGCTGTAAGAAAGATGATCACTGTTCCATAAAAATCCGAACTGCTCCTGCAGGCGGATCACATTGTCTAAATATGCTTCATCAAAATAACCGGCAGTACCCAGCGAAAAGCCCACATGATGCGCTACGAGCGGCCAGCGCTGTCCCAGTTCCAAAATGCGCTTTTCATAAGCAGGAAACATATCAAAACGACCCGCTGCACCTACACCTTTATCTGAAAACCAGGTATCAGGTATAATCTCTATATAATCTACAGCATCTGGTACGGTGTCCAACAGGGTATCAAGCGACCTGTTGTACAGTATCCCAACACCTACAAAATCATTCATAAGTCTATGTTTTAAATAAAAAATAGATATAACAATACATTTGTTAATGTCCGTTATATCTATTTTCTCAGGAAATTAAAATAAGCTGCTTAAATTTTTTCGGAGAATACGCCAACATAGTCAGCAATTTTTCCACCGGTAAATCCAGATCTGCAAGTTGGGCAGGTTGGCGGAATGCCGGTAAATCCGGAACGACATTCAGGACATAAAGGATCAAATCCAGGAATATCTTCTTCTCTGAAATTAGTCTGAACAGGCCTGTTAGATAATGTGGTTACTTCTGATTGGTTTGTTTGATTTTTCATTTCTTTTCTAAGTTTAGATGTCTCCTACTCTATAAGCTTTTCGGAATACGCTTGTATTGTGTACATTAAAAATAATCCATTTAGATAATAAAAAAAAATATTTTTCTGGCACCGTATTATAACAGGCAATACAAATATTCGGAAATAGCCTATTACAACATAATTAAAAACCATGTAACGATGTCTCCACCTGTCTCATAAAGAAGATAAGCGTACTTCCGTTATATTTTGTCGTTTAAACACAAACTAAAGTAATCATCAATGCAGACTTATCTGCAAAAAAATAATTACGGTTAATAAGAACCCGCTCCTGACAAGGATTACAAAAAAACAGCCTGTATGAATTAATCATTTTTTTTGCGGAAATTAAGCGTCCTCAAACAAAGTCTGCTTTTAGCAAAAAAAACATATTTAAAATCTGATTTCTTTTTTATACTTTGTGCAAAATATCTCAAATTTGCAAACTTGTTATAATCCTTTTGCTATTTAAATAACAAGTACTGCTACAGACAGATACTTACATTGAATTATCTTTTTTGTTTCATACTACGGGTCCTCCTTTAGCATGCTCTCATGCATAAAAGGCAGGGCCTTTTCTTTTGACTACCCTGTCAACATTTCCTATTACCAAGCTTAAAAAAAATAAGTGTCTTTTTTGATGACAATATCAAGAAGCAGGCTGCTTATGCTTTGCCTTGAAGCACCTTTCTTCTGCCATTCAAATAGCTGCATTAAGCGACATAAAAAAGCTGCAACATTTCAGGAAAAAAAATATTGCCGGTCAATAAGGGTATTCCTGTAGTACCTCGTCTAAAATGAGTTAACCGATTCAAAGTAATATTATAGCTAAGCAGGACGGCTGTCACCGGGCCTTATTGATCTCTATTAAAATGAAACAAAACAAAACAAAAAGCAGTGTAGCCACCCCTCCTAAACCGCTTCAAAGAACGGTGCGCCAGGAACACCATAAGCAAGCGGCTATACGTATCCCCGCCATCGTAGTGAACCTGATCGCAGGTATAATATTCCTTGCCGTGATCACCTTCGTAAAAAACAATAACAGGGGATATAACTGGATGTGGGAAGGTCTTATAAAGGGTAACATAGCCACAATGGAACAATACGCTGAGGCCACCAATGACCAGAAAAACCAGGAGCGGCATGGCAACTTCTTTACGTTCATGGACTACATCAATAAAAAAACCCCCGAAAATGCCATCATATTAATGCCCGGAGATAGTATCCTCAATCAGCTCAATCCAAAACTAAAATTATCCGGGTTAAAGAACAGGAATATGGTCACTTTCTTCATCTACCCAAGAAAAGCAGTTTACTCGGATAGTGAATACGACAAAAAAGAACTGTCCAAAGCCAATTATGTAGCGCTTGTCAATCTTAACACAGCACAGTCAAAGAATGACCCTAATCCAAAACAAGCCTTTTCCGTTCAACCCTTACCTTAAACCCTTGTCATCATGTTAATTATTGGTACCGTCCTTACTATTTTACTTGGATTTATCATCGTGCAATGTATACTAAAGCAATCAGATCTTTTAGTGGCACTAGGCTTATCTGGAATGGTGGGACTAGGCATTCAGACGCTCTATATGTTCGTGTCAAACGCAATGGGTTTACCGATTACGGCCATCTCCACAGTAATATTCTCTGTAGTTGCTTTAATTTTTTTTGGGGCAGGTTATTATTACCAGACCGCCACCATTCCTTTTGGTAAAAAATACTTCGCAGGATTTAGTTTCTCTAAAGATATAGGCTCCGTTAATGTGATATGGCTGCTCTCCTTTGCGTTCACGGTTTATATTGTCTACATTATATCTCTTAAATCCCTTTTTTGGCCTACCTATGCCCATGATGCCCTTACCTCCTTTGACCTGTTTGCCAAAGGTATTGCCCGGGAAGAAACGCTGTTAAACAGCCTCATCATGGAAAAACGAGTAGGTCCGGGAGCCGCTTACCCACCCTTTTACAGTTTAGGTGTGGCCTATTTTTACCAGATAGGATATGAAAATGCAAATACCATTTCTGTCCTGTTCCTCGTTTTCTTTACCATTTCGTTTTATGCAGTAAGCAGAGTATTGTTACATAATTCAACCAGCGCTGCATTTTTCACCTTTATGGCGATCAGTATCCCGGAATTTATCGGGCAATCGGCGATCAATATTACCAGTTGCCCCCAAGCCATGATGGTCTCCTTATCCATTGCCTGCTTCATGATCTGGTTTAATCAGCGAGCGCGCATCAATTACCTTAACCTTTCCGCAGTGTTAATGGGATTAGCAGGTTTTTTAAGAAGTGAAACAGTAGTTTATATGTTACCCGTCTTTACTCTGCTAGCCGGCTTATTCCTGTTCAAAAAAGGCATTAAGCCCGCAGCAGTCGCCCGGTTTATTATCCTAGCGGTACTACCCCTTGCTTTATGGCAAATCTTCTTAAAACTGAATGCCGGGATAATGGAAAAATTTGTTCAGATTGAATTCTCCCATTCCTTCGACAGCCAGCAATTGGCCACATCCGGTCGCCTGATGTCCGGCATTATTTTCAGCGCCCAGTTTTTTGGCATTACCCCATACATAGGTATCCTTAGCTTGATCCTTTCTTTAATCGCTTTAAAATGGGGCAAGAAAGATCTCCTGTTTTTTTCACTTATCTGCATCACATTCGCACTTTATTTACTACTGGTCAATCAAATGAAATTAAAATTTGATTCCATGGAAAACATCATCCAGTTTTCAGGCAAACGTTTTCTGTTCGGCATGGCCATTTTAATCTGGCTCAGCCTGGCCAGCAACCGTTATATATCATTACTCTTCGACAAACTACACCGGTCCCTTAGCCGCAAAAAAACACTTTAATTGATCTCAACTCATTTTCGCATGAAGCTATCTGTAATTATCCCGACCTATAATGAAGCCAAAACCCTTGCACAATTGATTAAAAAAACACTTGCCGTTCCCATCAACAAAGAGATCATTGTGGTGGACGACGGGTCTACAGACGATACGCAAAGCGTGCTGAAGGAATTTGAAAACATGGACGATGTGATCCTGCTGTCTCATGGCTACAACCGGGGCAAAGGACGTGCCATACGCACCGGGCGGGAAAAAACATCAGGAGATATTACCATTATCCAGGATGCAGATTTAGAAACAAATCCTAATGACTATTTACACCTGGTAGAGCCTATTATACAAAAAAGCACCAAGGTTGTTTACGGCTCCCGTTTATTAAATCAATCCGCTGATCACAACTGGAAATACTATTATGGCGGCCGGTTCATTACTTTCATCGCCAACCTGCTTTATCGCCAAAATATTACAGATGAACCCACCTGTTACAAAGTATTTGATACCGCATTCTTTAAAAGCATTCCTTTGGAATGCGAGCGGTTTGAATTTTGCCCGGAGATCACAGCGAAGGTTAGCAAGAGAGGGATCAAAATTGTAGAATTACCCATGGAATATTTCCCCAGGAAAGCCTCTGAAGGTAAAAAACTAAAAATGAAGGACGGTTTCAAAGCCCTCTGGGTACTCCTGAAATACCGGTTTAAAAATTAACCCCTGTCCCCCGATTTGTGCTGGCCGTTTACCCCATCAATAACACTACCCCGGCACAAGCACTTATATTCAATCCCTTTTGCTGTATGCTAAGGCTTCTTCTTTAAATGTGCATAGGCACAACTCAAAGGAGGAGCCTTTCTTATTAAATATAAGCAATGCGCTCAAATATATCTTACTAAGGCCCCATCCTTAAAACGCTTGCACTGTGTTTACCCTACAGCAGTATAGAAAAAACCGTATAAAACCCCGGGTATCAAAAAAGAAAAATCCAGGATTAACTTAATTCCTATAATTTTATTTTTTCAATGAAAGGAACCGAATTCCACTCCCGAAAATAATTCAATCATTCAAGCTAAAAGTAAACAACACAACCATTAAACATCAGGACATATGCACCATACCATACTCCTTATCCTTGGTCTTTTATTTGCCGCAATGCTACTCGTATTGCTGGCCAAAAGAATGAAGATCGCTTACCCGATTTTCCTGGTCATTGCAGGCTTAGGGATCAGCTTTATACCCGGCGTTCCTATACTGCATCTCGATCCGGATATGATCTTCCTGGTCTTCCTGCCACCGCTGCTCTATGAAGCAGCCTGGTACACCTCCTGGAATGATTTCTGGAAGTGGAAACGACCCATTTCCCTGCTGGCATTTGGCCTGGTATTTTTCACTTCCACTATTGTGGCCTATTCCACCACTGCACTCATTCCCGGCTTTACTCTAGCCCTCGGTTTCCTGCTGGGTGGCATCGTGTCACCACCAGATGCCGTAGCAGCGGCCACTGTACTCAAAGGCATGAGCGTACCGAAACGGATCATGACCATACTGGAAGGCGAAAGCCTGGTCAATGATGCCTCTTCACTCATCGTATTTAAGTTTGCACTCCTGGCGGTACTTACGGGCACCTTTTCCATACAGGAAGCCTCCGGCCAGTTTTTCATGGTCGCAGGTATGGGTATCGTCGTAGGTCTGGCAGGAGCACATATTATGTATGCCGTACATCGTTTCCTCCCCACCACACCTGCAATAGATGCCGCCCTCACCGTCATGACCCCCTATCTCCTGTACCTTGCTGCCGAGCAGTTCCATTACTCCGGGGTGATGGCCGTAGTCAGCGGGGGTTTATTCATGTCCTACCGCTCCCATGAAGTCTTCCAGACCGGGAGCACCCGTATCAATATGCTGGGCGTATGGACCACCATGATCTTTGTGATGAACGCCTTGGTATTTGTGCTCATCGGGCTGGAACTGCCCGAGATCGTTGCAGGTTTAGGCGAGTATTCAATAGCAGACGGGATCAAATACGGCCTTATCGTGAGTGGCATCATCATTGCCTTACGCTTTCTCTGGGTCTATCCAGCCGCCCATATTCCACGCTGGCTGAGCGCCAGGGTAAGAAAAGACCCTTCTCCCGGCTGGAAAGGGCCATTGATCATCAGCTGGGCAGGCATGAGAGGGGTTGTATCCCTGGCAACGGCCCTATCTATACCCGTTTTAATGGACGATAAGACCACCCAGTTCCCGCAACGCAACCTCATTATTTTCATCACCTTCGTCGTGATCTTCATCACACTGGTCTTCCAGGGCCTCACCCTGCCACTGATCATTAAACTGGCTAAAGTGAAAGAAATAGACAACATCCTCCCGGAAGAAGAACAAATGGCCGGCATACAATTACGCTTAGAAAATGTAGCCTTAAAACTGGTCAGCGAAAAGTACCAGGAACAAATGCAGCGCAACGAACTGATCCGTATTTATAAAGCCAACCTGGAAAATGATATCAGCAGCACCACGCAGCGACTGGAATCTATGGCCTGTGATGCCAGCCAGCTCAAAGAGGTAAAATCCTACCATAAACTCCTCCTTGACATTTATGCCCTGCAACGCAAAGAGCTGTTCCTGCTCCGCAAAGAAAAGTTCTTCAGCGATGAAGAGATCCGGAAAGCAGAAATGCAGCTGGACCTGGACGAATTGAAAATCACCAATAACATGCACCTCTAATATTTCACCGGGGAACAACACATTATACTAAAAATAAATACTTAACATAAGAGCTTACGTAAAACAGGTCTTTTCCCAAGACCTGTTTTAACCTTTTGTTTTACATAAGCCTAACAATTTAAACCATTAGAGAAAATATTATAGCGTAAAAATTCCTATTTTTACGCCCAAACCAACAAAACAAAAAAACTTTGTCTAACACTTCTTACAGAAACCTTTTGGATGAAGAGCTGTTCTACCGGATTGCGCAACGCAAAGACCAGGAAGCGATGAATATGCTCTATAAGCGCTATGCCCACTTGGCAATGGGTGTAGGCTTAAAGTATTTACCTCATGAAGATGCCAAAGACATCGTACAGATCGTATTTGTAAAGATCTGGACCGATGCGGCTCAATATAAAGTTAAAAGTTTCAAGCCCTGGCTCTATACAGTGGTGAAAAACCAGTGCCTGATGCAGTTAAGAAAAACCGACCATACCGTCGAGCTTCAGGATAATGGCTTCGACTTTATGGAATATGAAGACTTATCGCATCATAAAATGGAACAGGAACAAATTCTGAGGATATTGGAATCTTGTCTGGAAAAACTGCAGGCACCCCAGAAAAACTGTATCGAACTGTTCTACAGGGGCATGAAAACATATGGCGAAATTGCTACCTTACAGCAACTCTCCGACAAACAAGTGAAGACCTACCTGCAAAACGGACGCCGTAACCTGAAAATTTGTTTTAGTCAACATAAAAACACCAATTTATAGCAGCCATGTACAGTAGAGACCGATTGATAAAAGCTATAGACAATAGTGCCTGTCTCACCCGCAGACAGATTGATGACTATTTGCAACATAAATTGTTTCCCGAAGAGCTTTACGTAGTAGAAATGCATTTAAATGAATGCCCTTTCTGCAACGATGCGGTGGAGGGCTATACCAAATCCGGGAATGCCAACCAGCTATTGAGCACAGTGGAAACTTTTTCTTTTACAGAAGTTCCGCCACAGGAAACCGTTCCGGTACAAAAGCAAGCCCCGGCTAAAGCTCCCGAGCACAAAGTTCCGGAAAAGAAAGCAGCGCCTGTAGCCCCGGAAAAAGTAAAAGAAACCATTAAAGCCCCTCAGCCGGAGCCCACTAAAAAAGTGGTTTTCGAAAAAGAGAAAAAATCCAGGAAACTGATCCCTATAGGCATTGCAGCAGTATTAGCTTTGGGCATCTGGGGCATCACAAAAATAGGCAGCGACAAAGACCCTAACCAAATACTGGCCGAAAACGGCAACCTTGCAGCCAATGAAAGCACGGAAGACGGTATGTTCAATGAATCATCCATCAACCGGAAAGAAGATTCTGCCATGAATGCCAAATTCGGCTTCCAGAACCAGCAACCGATCAGCTCTGGACACTACAGCGCAAGACAGGCCTCCCCGACAGGTGACGGACAAGCAGCTGATTCCGTATCCCTCGCTATGGCAGATGCCACAGAGCAGGCCAGCCCGGCAATCGCCAAAGCAGAAGAACGCCCCGGCAGATTTGTAGGACCTGTGCTGCCCAAAGAAGAAGAGCAAAGAAGAACAGCTAGTGCCCCGGCCAATGCAGACAAATCGAAACTGGCGACTGCAACAACTTCTGCGGCTAAAGCAAAAACAGCAGAACAGGCACGAGCAGACAACAAAACAGTAGCCGCCAACAGCAAGGATGCCGCCAAAAATAAAACGGCAGCTACAGCAGCATCTGCCCCGGCTCCGGCCAATGCCCGTACTGCCGCAATGGCAAAAGAGACGGCTAAATCTTCAGAAAACAAAGCTGCCACCGCTCCTAACCAGGCCCTGGCACAGGCAGATAAAGATTATAAAAAAGGCCTGGAGCTGTATAATAAAAAACAATACTCCGCTTCGATCATGTATTTCCAGTCTGCAGCTAAAGTGAAAGACTACCCCAACAGGAGCAAAGCCGAAAGCTATATAAAACTGGCTAAAAGCGAAGTAGTGAATGCGGAGCGCAAGAAAAACAGCGAAAAGAATAATGACAAATAACAGGACCCTCCTTACCCTTCATTGAAGGAATACATTAACGTATGCTTGAATCCTACATAACTAACATTGATCGTTATATACGTGAAAATTTCCCTGCAGAAATCAGGGAAATTTCTGTTTTGGCCTACAAGACCATCAGCTTAATTATCCTCTTTGTCACCCTGGCCTATCTCCTCAAAAAAATATTTCTTCCCGTCATCAGGTGGGCGGTCAACAAGCTGGACCGGCCCCTCTACAAGGCGCTATATGAGCGCAAGGTATTCCGGGCATTCCTGAATTTTGTACCGCTTATCTTCTGCTACTTCCTCATCGAAGAAGTCTTTTACCGGAGCAAAAGATACCTGCCCTATGTAGACATGGTCTTCAACTGGCTCATCGTTACCATCATCGGGCAGATCCTCTACCGCACCACCAAAGCCGTAGAAGACCATACCACCTACCAGACCGCCGATTACAATACCACCAGCTTCAAAGCCGTGGGCCAGTCCATCAGGATTGCCGGCTCGCTGATCTATGTTATCATCTCCCTGTCCATTTTCCTGAGGGTATCTCCGGGCAGTATCCTCGCCGGGCTGGGTGCCATGACGGCATTAGTATTGCTCATGTTCCGGGACAGTATCCTGGGCTTTATTTCCGGCATCCATGTAGCCACCTCCAAGCTCTTCAAGGTCGGCGACTGGATCAATCTTACCAAGTACAAACTGGAAGGCACCGTCATAGAAATTAACCTGCTGACCACCAAAATAAAAAATTTCGACAACACCATTTCCTCTGTACCCACCTATGATCTCATCTCCAGCGAAGTGCGCAACGCGCAGGTCCTGATCGACCGGAACTCAAGGAGGATCAAAAGATCGGTGTATTTCAACATCAAATCCTTCCGCTTCATCGACTACAGCCTCTTCCAGCGCTTACAAAAAATAGATTTATTAAAAGAATACTTCCTCACCGTAAAAAATGAGATCCGTAGATTGGAAAATATGCAACAGGGCGAGGCAGAAGAAGACCTGATCAACGGCAAGCAATTGACCAATATAGGCACCTTCAGGATGTATGTGCTGGAATACCTGAAACACCATGAGAAAATAGACGAAACGCAGACCATAATGGTGCGCCAGCTGGAGATCACCCCGCAAGGTATGCCCCTGGAGATCTATTGCTTTACCAAACTGGGCATCTGGGGCGATTTTGAGAACCTGCAATCAGACATCTTTGACCATATCCTGGTAGCGGCCAAGGAATTTAACCTCGACATCACCCAGTCAGTGATTGCACCTTCCAATCCTAATAACCACTAATAGCCATACTTATCTTTCCATCTTTGCTTTAAGAAAGCCCTTATTTTATCTTCCGAAGGATTATCCCCGGGATCATAAAAGGCCGTACCGGAAAGCATATCCGGTAAAAATTCCTGTTCCACAAAGTTGTTTTCGTAGTCATGGGCATATTTATAATTATTCCCATAACCCAGTTCCTTCATCAATTTGGTAGGCGCATTCCTGATATGGAGCGGTACCGGCAGGTCGCCCGTTTGCCGCACGGCCGACTGCGCCTTATGGATAGCCAGGTAAGAAGCATTACTTTTCAGGGAACTCGCCAGGTAAGTCACCGTTTGTGACAATATGATCCGGCATTCCGGGTAACCTATATTCTCCACCGCCTGGAAGCAGGCATTGGCCAGCAACAAAGCATTGGGATTGGCATTGCCGATGTCCTCACTGGAAAATATGATCATGCGCCGGGCAATAAATTTAGGGTCTTCTCCACCCTCTATCATGCGCGCCAGGTAGTAAACCGCGGCATTGGGATCGCTGCCGCGCATCGATTTGATAAAAGCAGAAATAATATCATAATGCTGCTCACCCGACTTATCATACAAAGCCATTTTCTGCTGCACCACGTGCTGCACATAGGCATTATTAATATGATGCTCCCCTTCCGGAAGCGTCTCTGCCAGCAATTCCAGTAAATTCAGCAATTTGCGGCCATCACCGCCACTGCGCATCAGCAAAAGCTCCCATTCATCAATGACCAGTTGCTTTGACCGGATGTATTCATCTTCGTTCATCGCCCTCAGCGCCATATTCTTCAGGTCATCTGCAGCAAAAGGATGCAGCGTGTACACCTGTGAGCGGCTCAGCAAGGCGCTGATCACTTCAAAAGAAGGGTTTTCTGTAGTAGCGCCGATGAGTACGATATAGCCCTTCTCCACTGCCGCCAGCAGGCTGTCCTGCTGCGATTTATTAAACCGGTGGATCTCATCAATAAACAATACGGCCTTGCCCGACTTCCGCGACAGCTCAATCACCTGCCGCACCTCTTTCACCCCCGACTCTACCGCACTTAAACTAAAAAAAGGCAATCCCGACTCTGAAGCGATGATCTGGGCCAGCGTAGTCTTGCCGATACCGGGAGGCCCCCAGAATATCATAGAGTGCAGCCTGCCGCTTTCCACCATCTGCCTCAGTATCCCATTAGGCCCCACCAGGTGCTCCTGCCCTACCACATCATTCAATGTTTCCGGGCGCATTCTTTCCGCAAGAGGTTTCTGGTTCATTCTGATATCAAGATTAAAATTTACTTAACTTAGCGCAAATTTAAGTGTTTATGCGCGGTTTTTATTTGATTTTCACATTAGTGCTCCTTTGCCATACAGAGGTTTTCAGCCAGGCAAAGGACCTGAGTAAAGAATATAATTACAAAATGCCCGGGGCCAACATACCTCCCTTTGAAGTAAAGACCTTAAAGGGTGCCCTGGTGAGCAATAAAGATGTGGCAGCTTATGACAAAGTAATGCTGATCCTCTTCAATCCCAGTTGCGGGCACTGCCAGGACCTGGCGAAGGATATTGTAAAAGAATATAAAGGACTGGAAAATGTAGCGATCATCTATATCGGTGGTAAAGGTGTAGACGAGCATATTCCAAGGTTTATTGAAGAGACCGGCCTGGATAAAATACTGGATCAGAAAAATGTGTATATCGGTACTGATAACACCAAAAAGTCCGATACGCAATACGAGATCTCCGAATTCCTGTACAACCTGTTTGAGTTCCGGCTACCACAGGTCAACATTTATGACCAAAAAAGGACCATGATCTACAAAAGCCTGGGTACAGCAGACATAAACGCTATACTCGAAAAAGTAAATACAAAGTAAACACCCTGATTGTAGGATAGTATCCATGCAATATATAATAATAAAGGTCGTCCACGGACGACCTTTATTATTATATCATTTTAATCATTCTTTTTAACACCCGGTTTCTGTTCCGGTTTGGGCAACCTGCCTTTCTCTTTCAGCGCATTATTCAATAAATATTCTATCTGTCCATTCACGCTTCTAAAGTCATCGGCAGCCCACTTTTCCAGCGCTTTATACATTTCTGCATTCAGCCTCAACACGAAATTTTTCTTATCTGCCATAATTTTCAATGCTTTATTGGTACAAAGTACCTGTATTCAAAACAGGCGCAGCAGCCTTCTCTCCACATAGCACCACCATCAGGTTGCTCACCATAGCCGCTTTCTTTTCATTGTCCAGCACTACGATGTCTTTTTCTGACAACTTGTGCAAAGCCATTTCTACCATGCCTACCGCACCTTCCACGATCTTGGCCCGGGCAGCAACGATCGCTGTAGCCTGCTGACGTTGCAGCATAGCGCCCGCTATCTCTGAAGCATAAGCCAGGTGACTGATCCTTGCTTCCCTGATCACCACACCTGCCGGTGCCAGTCTTTCTGCCAACTCTTTTTCCAATATTTGGTTCACAGACTCTCCACCTTCTCTCAATGTGAGCATAGCGCCTTCATCTTCCAGGTTATCATAAGGGAAGCTACCTGCCAGGTGGCGCACGGCCGCTTCACTTTGCGTTTTTACATAAGACACATAATTACTCACCTCGTAAGCTGCTTTATAAGTATCCCCTACCTGCCACACGATCACCGCACCTATCTCTATAGGATTACCCATCTTATCGTTCACCTTTAACGTCTGTCCCTGCAGGTTATCTGCACGGAGGCTCACTCTTAAAGAAGTGTACAGGGGATTAACAAAGAACAAGCCATTATCCTTAACCGTACCCACGTATTTCCCGAAGAAATTGAGGACACGGGAGTGATTGGGATTAATGATCATCAAACCTTTAAGCAGGAAAATAAAAGCCAGCACCAAAATGATACCTAAAGTAATATACAAGGGATTATTCGTACCATCGGCAGATTCAACATTTGTAAAGCAAATTACCGACAAAACGGCACAGGCTAAGGCGATGACAAGCGCCAGGTAGCCGGACATGGGTTTAATGATCTTTTCCATACACTAAAATTTATCTGTTATTGTTATGATATCAAAATTATATCATTTTGACTACAAAACCAAATACTATTTATGAAAAACAATTGATAAGTATTTTTCAAGTTTTTTTGCTTTTTCAATTTAAAATATACCTTTGCCAACTACATAAGTGTATCTATGGCGAAAAATTTGTTGATTGTAGAGTCGCCTGCAAAGGCTAAAACAATAGAAAAAATACTGGGAAAAGACTTCGAGGTGAAGTCGAGTTTCGGTCATATCCGCGACCTGGAAAAAGAGGGCATGGGTATTGATATCGACAATGGCTTTATTCCTAAATATATAGTATCGGAAGATAAGATCAGGGTGGTGAAAGAACTGAAATCCTTAGCCAAAAAAGCACAGGAAGTATGGCTGGCAACGGATGAGGACCGCGAAGGAGAAGCCATTTCCTGGCACCTTTGCGAAGAACTGGGCTTAAATCCTGCTACTACAAAACGTATTGTATTCCACGAGATCACTAAACCGGCCATACAGAAAGCCGTACAAAGCCCCAGGACCGTAAATATGGACCTGGTGAACGCCCAGCAGGCACGCCGTGTACTGGACCGTATCGTAGGTTTTGAGATCTCCCCGGTATTGTGGCGCAAGCTGAGCGGCAAAAGCCTGTCGGCAGGCCGTGTACAGTCTGTAGCCGTTAAACTGATCGTTGAGCGCGAGAGAGAGATCAATAAATTTAATACAGAAAGCAGCTACAAAGTAGAAGCTCTTTTTGAAGCGAAAGACATCAACAGCCGTACGGTTACCTTTAAAGCTGAAGGCAAAAGGATCAAACAACTGGCTGATGCCAATACCTTCCTGGAAAAATGTATCGGGGCCAGCTATGCCGTTGATAATGTAGAAGTAAAGCCGGGAAAGAAAACTCCTTCTGCCCCTTTTACCACCTCTACCCTGCAACAGGAGGCCAGCCGTAAACTGGGCTATTCGGTGAGCCGCACCATGCGTGTGGCGCAGACCTTATACGAAAACGGGTACATTACCTATATGCGTACCGATAGTGTTAACCTCAGCGAAACCGCGCTGCATAATGCAGAAGATGCGATCAAGCAGCAATGGGGTGCCCAGTACCATAAAAGAAGACAATACCAGACCAAAAACCAATCAGCACAGGAAGCCCACGAAGCCATCCGCCCGACCAATATGATGGTCAGCCAGATAGACTTCCCGGACGGTCAACGCTTGTATGACCTGATCTGGAAACGTACGATTGCCAGCCAGATGGCCGATGCTGCTACAGAAAAGACCATAGCCACTATTAATATTTCTACGCAGCCGGACAGTCAATTGACGGCAAGCGGAGAGGTCATTAAGTTTGACGGCTTCTTAAAAGTGTACCTGGAAGGAAAAGATGATGATGAAGAGGACGACCAGGAAGGCTTATTGCCTCCTTTGCAAAGAGGACAGGCATTACCCCTGGTACAGATGCAGGCCATAGAGCGCTTCACACGCCCTGCACCAAGATATACAGAGGCGAGCCTGGTAAAGAAATTAGAAGAATTAGGCATTGGCCGCCCGTCGACCTATGCGCCTACGATAAGTACGATACAGCAAAGAAACTACGTGGAAAAGGCCAATAAAGACGGCCTGGTGCGCAACTACCAGGTGCTGACTTTAAAAAATGACCAGATTGCCCAAAAGCAGGATTCCGAAATTACCGGTGCAGAGAAGAACAAGATGTTCCCTACAGACCTGGGTATGGTAGTGACCGACTTCTTATCGGAGCACTTCCCGGATATCATGAATTACAGCTTTACGGCCAACATCGAAACAGAGTTTGACGAAATAGCTGCCGGGAAAAAGAAATGGAACCAGATGATCGGTAGTTTCTATACCCCATTCCACTCCAAAGTGAATGATACCCTGGAGAATGCAGAACGTGCCGTAGGCGAAAGGATCATTGGCGTAGACCCGGAAAGCGGTAAAAATATAATTGCCCGTTTAGGCCGCTTTGGACCTATGGTACAGATCGGTAGCTCTGACGACGAAAATGAGAAACCAAGATTTGCCTCCCTCAAGCGCGACCAGAGCATTGAAACGATTAACCTGGAGCAGGCCCTGGACCTCTTCAAGTTACCCTTCAATCTTGAAGATTATGAAGGTAAAGAGGTAATGGTAGGTATAGGCCGTTTTGGCCCCTATGTGAAATGGGGCGAAGCCTTCATCTCCGTACCTAAAAATATTGATCCGCTCACGATTGATTTAGATAAAGCGATTGAGATCATTAAAGAAAAACAGGCTGCAGATGCACCCGTAGGTACTTATAAAGGCATTCCTGTCACGAAAGGAACCGGCCGCTTCGGTCCTTTTATCAAATACAATGACCTGTACATCAATGTGCCTAAAGCCTATAACTTTGAGCAGTTGAGCCAGGGCGATATTGAAGAACTGGTGAGCAAGAAACTGGAAAAAGAAGCGAACCGCTATATACAACAATGGCCGGAAGAAAAGATCGCGATTGAAAACGGCCGCTGGGGACCTTTCATCCGCTTTGGTAAAGATATGCTGAAACTGGGAAGGAAAGCAGATGGCAGTAAGTATGAAGCAGCCGACCTTTCCGATGTATCCCTGGAAGAGGTGAAGAAGATGATCATCAGCATCAATCCTCAGGCTTTCGAAAAGAAAACGAAAAAAGCGGCCACTAAGAAGACCGCCACTAAAAAAACGGCCACCAAGAAGACGGCTACTAAAAAAGCGGCAGCCCCGAAGAAAACAGCAGTCAAGAAATCTGCACCCAAAAAGTAAGGAATTCTGCTAAAAATATATCAAAACACAAAAGATACGATTGCCTGGTAAAGCTGCAATCGTATCTTTGTTTATAGCAACCCTAACAAGTTCCCGGCAGTGACCATACATCCCTTTAAAATACCGCTACTGATCCTCTTTACTTTTGTATTGAGCTCATTTCAGACCCCTCCTAAAGCGATTGTGAACAAGACAGAAGCACAGGAGGCCTTTCAATACCTCAACGAGATAAGGACCAACCCCGAAAAATTCCAGGACAAATTCACCTTCCTCTCCAGGCAGCCTGTCACCAGGACAAAGCTGGTATGGAATGAAACCCTGGCCAAAGTCGCAGAGACTAAAGCTCTGGATATGGCTAACCGGAATTATTTTGCCCATGTGGACCCTGATGGCTATGGCATCAACCATTTTATCCATAAAGCGGGCTACAAGCTGAATAAAGACTGGCTGGGCAATAAAAGTGACAACAACTTCGAATCACTGGCCTATGGTTTACAAAACGGCAAAGCAGCCATTACCTGCCTCATCATTGACCACGGAGAACCCACACTGGGCCACCGGAAACACCTGCTGGGCATCGGGGAATGGAATGATTCCCTGGTGGACATCGGCATAGGATTTGTCACCATTGACCGGAATGAAGGATATTTAAACACGTACATTTGTGTCATTATAGCAAAACACGACTGGTAAGCATATTATGGGAAACAGCATCATAAAAGTAGCAGAGTTGGTAAAGAAATACGATAACTTTACTGCCGTTAAGGGCATAAGCTTCGAAGTGCAGCAGGGAGAGATCTTTGGCTTGCTTGGTCCTAATGGCGCAGGTAAGACCACAACCCTGGAGATCATAGAGACACTACGGCCCAAAACATCCGGTAAAGTATGGGTAGACCAGATGGACCTGGACAAGCAGGCCCAGGACATCAAGAAGATCATAGGAGTACAATTACAGGCCGCAGGCTTCTACCCCAACCTGAACCTCAAAGAGATCATAGAACTGTTTGGCGGTCTTTATAATGCTACCATAGATCCACTGGCTTTACTGCAAAGTGTGCAGCTGGAAGATAAAGCAAAAAGTAAATTCAAGCACCTGTCCGGCGGACAAAAACAGCGGTTTTCCATCGCCACCACTTTGATCAACCAGCCCAAGATCATCTTCCTGGATGAGCCCACAACCGGCCTGGATCCGCAGGCAAGGCGCAACCTTTGGGAATTGATCAAAAGCCTGAAAGAAAAAGGAACCACAGTGGTCATTACCACCCACTATATGGACGAGGCCGAGATCTTATGTGACCGGGTCGCTGTGGTAGATGCCGGCACTATCATCAAACAGGGCAGTCCCGATCAATTGATCGACGAGCTGCTGGCCGGGGGCTTTACCCGTACTAAAAAAGTAAAAGAGGCCAATCTCGAAGATGTCTTCTTAAGCCTTACGGGTAAAGAATTAAGAGAGCTGTAAACTGATTTCCTCATTAAACACCCGGTCTCATGTCACAGGAAGTTGCTATCATAGGCGCAGGTATCGGTGGCCTCACCCTGGCCTTATATTTACAAAGACAGGGTATCAGGCCTGTGATCTATGAAAGCGCGGCTACACTGGAACCCCTGGGAGCAGGCATCATGATGGCTTATAATGCCATGCAGGTATTTGAGGACCTGGGGCTTGCCGCCCTCATCGAGGCTGCAGGCAACCGGGTACTGGGCATTGATATAGCAGATCAGCAGGAAAAACACATCACGGCCACTGCACTAGACCAGGCCGACCTGCAAAAAGGCATTTACAATGTAGCCATCCACCGGGCAAAGCTGCAGGAGATCCTGGCAGAAGCTGTAGGGATGGAACATATACAACTTTCCCGGCGCTTAACATCGATCCGGGAAGGTGAAAAAACTAACCTGATATTTGAAGGAGGACACCAGGCGCATTGCGATGTCTTGTTCGGTGCAGACGGCATCAGGTCGGTAGTCAGGCAGCACATAGCACCCGGAAGCAGCCTCCGGGATACGGGGCAGGTTTGCTGGCGCGGCATCTGTGCACATCAATTCCCGGAACTCAAAACCGACCTGGGTGTAGAACTATGGGGGAATGGCGACCGTTTCGGTTACGTGGTGCTGAACCCTCAGCAGGCCTATTGGTATGCGGTCAGCAAAAGTAAATATGCACCTGGTCCGCAGATTCCCGAACGCATCCTGTCCTTTAACCCGCTGGCCCGGCAATTCATAGCGGCCACTCCTGCTGCAAAGATCATTTACAGCCCCCTGGCCGATCTGGCACCTTTGGCACATTGGCACAGCCACAACATATGCCTCATTGGGGATGCGGCCCATGCCACTACGCCCAACATGGGCCAGGGCGGCTGCCAGGCCATCGAAGATGCTTATACCATCGGTAAACTGCTGGAAAGAGGACATCCGCTGCAAGCAACTTTCCCCTTATTGCAGCAGATCAGGACAAAAAAAGTCAATAAAATAGTGCAGCAAAGCAGGTTATTAGGCCGTTTATCCCAGCTTGAAAATAAATATGCCGCATCTTTACGTAATTTTGCGCTGCGCCTCACGGCTGCTACCGTAGCCAGGAAGCAATTAAACTTCCTCATTGATATCCATTATATTTAATCAACACCGGCCCTAAGGGGCTGAAACATACTATGGCTTTAATTTTTGAAACTGATTTTGAACTGACCGACATAGCGGCAACGGCAAAAGCATTCTTATCTATTGCAAAAGCTTATGACACCTGGGCTTTAAGCGGTCAACTTGGTGCCGGGAAGACCACGTTTACGGCCGCCCTGCTCAAAGAACTGGGCAGTAAGGACAGCGTAAGCAGCCCTACCTTTTCCATTATTAACCAATATATTGCTGCAGAACAAACGATCTACCACAGCGACTGGTACCGGATCGGGGATGAAGAAGAGGCCATTGCCAGCGGTCTGGAAGATATGCTGCAACAAGCCGGCATCAAGATCATAGAATGGTGGGAAAAGGCCCCGGGCCTCTTAGCTCCCGGTACACTTTATTGCTACCTGACCACGCTGGATGAGTCCCGGCGCAGCTTAAAATGCTTTGATCAGCCAATTCTTTAAAAATAATTTGTTCAGGAAAAATAAAACCCTATCTTTGCAATCCTGTCAACGGGGAATATGATGGTTTAAGGACGCTTAAATCATTTATTTTGAAATACTAATACGGGCATGGTGCAATGGTAGCATGCGGGTCTCCAAAACCTTCGATCTGGGTTCGAATCCTAGTGCCCGTGCAAAACATAGCCCCCAAAAGGGCTTTTTTATTTTTAACTCAACACAGTAAGTATTATGGCTAAATTTGGCACTTACGTTCAGGAAGCATATGACGAGTTGGTTCATAAAGTGAGCTGGCCTTCATGGTCTGAGCTTCAGAAAACTACATGGGTAGTTTTATTGGGTATCCTTTTCATTACTTTCGTGGTTTTAGGAATGGATGCAGCTTGTGAAGCTCTGATGAAGTTAATCTACAGTTTTGCTTCCTAATAAAATTAATCTGAAACAACACAATGAGTGATACTTTGCAAACACAACCGGTACAAGATACTAAATGGTATGTATTACGTGTGGTTAGTGGAAAAGAAAGAAAAGTAAAAGAACATTTAGATAAAGAAATCCGCATCAGCGGCTGGAGCAATGCGATCATCCAGATCCTTTGCCCAATGGAAAAAGTGTTTAAGGTCCAGAACGGGAAGAAAGCATTAAGAGAAAAAATCCTTTTCCCGGGCTACCTGATGATCGAAGCGGTAGATGGTAAATTCAATGATACCATGTTGCAAACTATCGTTGCGGTAACGGGCGTTATCCACTTCTTAGGAAAAGAAAACCCTACCCCATTACGTAAATCTGAAGTAAACAAAATGTTTGGTAACCTGGATGAGGTTATGGAGCAAGGTATTACTATGGCAGAACCGTTTATACTGGGCGAAACCATTAAAGTAATTGACGGTCCGTTCAACGATTTCAACGGTACTATTGAAGAAGTAAGTGAGGAAAAACGTAAGTTGAAAGTCAGTGTTAAGATCTTTGGTCGCGCACAGATTGTTGAACTTAACTTCACACAAGTTGAAAAAATATCTTAGTCAACAATGTTCACATTGTATAAAAAATAAGCAGCAATATTTAATTGCTGCTTATTTTTTTATGCCCCAGGCGATGCTGCTGATCCGGGTGATATCGCAGAAGCGATATGATTCGCCCCTGCTCTTTTTGTCTTAAGGATTTAAGGACACATTCACACCCAGGCCTACGGATGTATTTTTAATTTTCTTGCCCACATCATCGGCCATATAGTTGACCAGTCCCTGGCGGTATTGGGCCACAACAGCCACGTAATCGGACACGCGATACCTTATCTGAGCCCTGGCTCCTGCATCCCATACATTGATCCATTTTAAAGGATTTACCGTATTCTTCAGGGTAGTTCCTTTTACCAGGGGATTATCATCTTCCAGTACCAGCTTGTTATTAAAATTACGGTACATATCGGCACCTACTGCCACAGATATATTATTGGTCACATTATAACCGGCCATAGCAGCCAGTCCTACACCTATCACATGATTGCCATAAGTATTTGTGGTGCTGCCACTTGCAGCGGTCAAAGAATTACTTAAATTATCTCCCAGGTTGGTAAAGGAGCCATTATCATTCTTCCGGTAATAAAGGGCTTTTTTATAGCGCACATCGGTGTAAGACACATCCAGGTTAGCTTCGGTATACATCCGCTTATTCCAGTCGCGCTTCACCGTCATCCCGGCATTGAACTGCATCAGTCCCACCGTAGGCAAGCCTCCTTTTACAGAAAGACCATAGATAAACGGATCTTCGAATGTTGCGTTATGCTCGGGGTTATCCGACCAGTCGGAAGCACTATAGAGCTTAGAGCCCATATCTTCTGCTATTTTGAATCGCTCATTTCTTTCGGCCACTGCACTTACCGGGGCTAAGGCACTACGCATTTCCGGCAGGGAGCCGGCAGTACTGCTCATCACAGGGCTTATGGTCGTAGCTAACAGTCCGCCCCCTATACGTTCCGTAAACGTATGTTGCAGGCTTGCAGCGGTATAGTCTGAGGATATATTCACGGTAGTACTGCGAGCACCCGAACCTTGTACCATTAACGGCCGTTGAGGCTGCAGGCTGGCTGTATTATTTTCAGCAGCAGGGGGCACTGCCTGTGCTATAACTTTATGGCTCGGGGCAGATGGTGATGTATTGTTCTCCTTGTTCACCAATTGGCCGGGACTATTGACCTCTGTTTGATTTACATAGAGCAGGAGCGCTGCGGTAGCCACCACACCGATACAGGCAGCGGCAACAGAGCGGCTGATGGACCAGAAGGGCACCTTTTTAGCAGTATTACTGCTCTTTCCCGGCGCAAAAGTTGCATTATTCCCCTCTTTAAGGGCCTGCTGCATTTTTTGCCAGGAAGCTTCAGATGGCCTGTAATCAACCTCCTCTAAGACTTTTCTAATATCTCTTTCAAACGCATCCGGTTTCATAACTCTATTTTTGAATTTGTGGTAATAATTGATTTTAATTGCTTTTTTGCCTGGTGCAAGAGCCAGTGGGAATGATTTTCGGTAATGTTCAATTCCTGCGCGATCTCTTTATGGTTATACTCTTCAAAGACGTAAAGATTGAACACGGTCCTTTGCTTATCCGGCAATTTTCGCATAATGTTAAGGACCTCATCTGCAGAAATGCGTTCCTGTACCTGATTTAAAACGCCCAGACTGTTGGCTGCAGTATTATCCTCAATGTTAAAGTAAGTATTCTTCTCTACTTCATTCTTTTTGGCATTAAGGCTCCTGAGGTTATCCAGGCAGACCCTCGTGGTCACTTTGCGCACCCAGCCTTCAAATGATCCCTGGAAGCCGAACTGGCCCAGGTTATGGTACACTTTCATAAAACCGTCATGCACCCACTGCTCCGCATCTTCGGTATTGGGTGCATACCGTACACATACTTTCATCATGACCGGATAAAAAGTAAAATAAAACTCCTTTTGCCTGAGCGGATCTCCCGCCAGGCAGCCCTCAACTAAGCCTTGAAGTTTATCTAAACTAATATCCATTAATCTATTCAGCTATACGTACGTATTTTATTTTTTACAGGCACAGGCATTACACTCTGCTTCGCTCTTGAATCCTACATCGGAGCAACCGGTATAAGGCACCAGGGTACATTGATTGGACTCCGCATCATAAAACCAGCGGCTGAAAGCTGCCTGGCAAGCCTCATTCACCGGAGGTTTCTGTAAGCACTTTGCATCTACTGCCTGGCAGTCGGATAGTTTGGCACAAGAGCCAAAACCAAGGGCTATCACTATTGCAGCTAAGCCTAAGTAACACTTCATTTATTGATTATTTTTATTTTATACTATAAAGTTAATGAAAAGATATAGTCCTCAAAAATGCACAACCCGGGTGCTGAAAACTACATATGGACCTTTCTTTTAAAAACAGACGTAAAAACGGTGGAGTTACTTAGAAAAAAGGTCAGCAAAATTGCCGACCTTTTTTCTAAATAAATACTATCTGTATCTCTATTAATAATTGATTCTTAAAAACACATCATCATAAGGACCTTTCGGAAAATCCTGGTAGCGGAGATGAAGGGTTTTCGTGGTTTTTTCAATCACCATCCAGTTCTTATTCAGGCCGTTAAACGGTCTTGTATTGTCAAACTGTAATTTAAGACTGGCTGTAGATCCTACGGTATCTGTGTACATCGTATCCTTCCAGCTACCATTGAATACCACACCATCCCGGATGGCATGTACCGTTCCGTCATTATTAAAGGTGAAAGAATAACCGGTAAAGCTCACTAATCTGTCATTTCCATCGTCATAATAACCAGTCATCCGCCAGTTTTTTTGCTGCAGGATCTCTCCTGCTTTTTTATCTGTTGACTCTCCGTCTACTTTCTGGCAGCTAACTGCGGCAAATGCAACTCCAAGGGCTAAAGTTGTAATTTTTTTCATGAACAAATGCTATTTTGACAATGATTAATAGGATGTAATATAATAATTTTATTTTATTCCGAATGACTTTTTCACCTTGCTTACGAAATCCAGTTTCTCCCAGGTAAACAATTCCACTTTCACTTTTTTAGGCTTTTTGGTTGTATAGTCCATAAAGCTTAACTCTTTCACCTCAGACTCACGGCCCATGTGCCCGTAAGCAGCGGTAGGTCCGTAGATCGGGTTCCTTAATTTCAAACGGGTCTCAATAGCATAAGGTCTCATATCGAAGATCTCGCTTACTTTTTGAGCAATTTCACCATCGGTAAGGTCCACTTTTGCAGTACCCTTGGTGTCTACAAATATACCCATAGGCTGTGCTACACCAATCGCATAGGACACCTGTACCAGGATCTCGTCACATACCCCTGCAGCCACCATATTTTTGGCAATATGCCGGGTAGCATAGGCAGCACTTCTGTCTACTTTACTAGGATCTTTACCACTGAAAGCACCACCACCGTGTGCACCTTTACCACCGTAAGTATCTACGATGATCTTTCTGCCCGTCAGCCCGGTATCACCATGTGGTCCGCCGATAACGAATTTACCGGTAGGATTAATATGATATTTGATCGCGCTGTTGAAGTATTTTTTATACTCAGGATATTTTTTGATCACACGCGGGATCAGGATATCTCTAATGTCTTTATCGATCTTTTGCAACATGGCTGCTTCCTCTCCGAAATCATCATGCTGGGTAGAGATAACGATCGCATCAATACGCATAGGTTTATGATCATCATTATACTCAAGCGTTACCTGGCTTTTGGCATCAGGTCTCAGGTATTTGATCTGCTTATTTTCCCTGCGCAGTTCTGCTAATTCTATCAGTAATTTATTGGCCAGATCCAGTGCAAGCGGCATGTAATTGGTGGTCTCGTTGGTGGCGTAACCAAACATCATTCCCTGGTCACCGGCACCCTGATCTTCTTTATTTTTACGCTCTACACCCTGGTTGATATCAGGAGATTGTTCGTGGATAGCAGAGAGTATACCACAACTGTTCGCCTCGAACATATACTCACTTTTAGTGTACCCGATCTTACGGATCACCGAACGTGCGATTTCCTGTACATCAAGGTAAGCACTTGACTTTACTTCACCAGCAAGAATCACCTGCCCTGTAGTAACCAGGGTTTCACAGGCAACTTTACTTTCTTTATCAAATGCTAGAAAATTATCAATAAGAGCATCAGAGATCTGATCTGCGATTTTATCCGGATGTCCTTCAGAAACTGATTCGGACGTGAAATAATATGGCATTAAAAAAATATATTATTTGGGTTAAAATTTAAATAGGTTCAAAAGTACAAAAAGATATTAATAATGGTGTATCAAATTACTGGCTTGCAGAAGAATCTACCATTAATTGTTCATCGGGCTCTTCGCCCGGTAACATGATCTCCTGGATGGTGGAATCGGACTGCATATACTCAAAACTATTGAAGTCTATTTTCCAGCGCACATTACCTTCCAGGTTTTTTTCCGCGACCAGGTTAAGCTGTGTAAAAGGGAACAGTTCCGGGCTGGTAGAGAATTCCACTGTATACATGGTATCATTGACTTTGGTTTCATTGATAATCTTTACCTTGAAATTATCAATATAAATTTCCTTCTGCTCATCGGTCAGGTCTTTGGTCTCTTTTTCCAGCACTTTCAGGAAGCTCCAGGTCTGGCGTGTAGAGTAGTTCTTAGCGGTATGCATATCCAGCCTGGCCACGCTGACCAGGAAGGTCTCTGTTACTGCTTTCGGCGAGTTGGTGCTTTTACAGGCGCAGAGTATCAGGGAAAAAATAAAGAGTGCAACTACTTTACCAGGGTTCATCGAAGTATAAAATTTAGGCAAAAATACAAAAATGCAGCTCAGGTTTCATCAAAAGAATAAAACGTGTAATTACTTACCAGTCTTCATTTTCCGGATCGGGTCCAGCAGGTAGCTTAAGCCGTTTAACTTGATCTCGTACATGGTCTGCAGCAGTATCCCGATCTTCCCGGCAGGAAAGCCAGTCCTTGAAAACCACAGGATATAATGCTCCGGCAAATCCCCGATAAGAGTGCCGTTATATTTTCCAAAAGGCATTTTAACTTCAAATAGTTCTGTAAGTAGTTGCGCGTTAGGTTCCATTAATAAGATTTATTTAAGATTTTGAGGCTAAAATTATGGCAAATAAATTTCTATTTTTGTGCCTATGACTATAATATATTGTTATGATGCATACTGTGGCTGGTGCTATGGCTTCAGTAATGTAATAAAGAAGATTACAGAAGAGTATAAAGATAAGTTCCAATTTGAGGTATTAAGCGGTGGCATGATATTACCCGAAACACCACAGCCGGTCAGCCTGATCGCGCCCTATATACAGGAGGTTTACAAAACCGTGGAAGAGCGTACCGGTATTAAGTTTGGTGAAGATTTTCTTTTTCATATCAACCGGCCTGAAGACAGCGATTGGTTCCCTAATTCTGAAAAACCGGCTATTGCTTTGTGTATTTTCAAAGAAATATATCCTGAAAGGGCGATTGAATTCGCTTCTGACCTGCAATATGCCCTAAACTTTGAAGGACGCGACCTTACAGATGATGAGGCGTACCGCCATTTACTGGAAAAATATGACCTTGAGCCGGATGAATTTTATGCAAAATTACAGGACCCGGTTTATAAAGAGAAGGCCTACTACGAGTTTCAACTGGTGAAGCAACTCAAAGTAGACAGTTTTCCCCAGGTACTGCTGCAGATATCAGAGTCCAAATTCTATTTGATTGCCAAAGGATACACGGATTATGAGACTTTGAAAAACACATTAGAAAGCATCTTGATCCAGATACAATCTGTACAGAATTAATCAGCTTATAAATAATAAAGTCATTCATGATTGAACGACTTTATTATTTATACCAGGATATTATTGAAATCGTCTTCTAGCATTTCTTTAATGCGGCGATCATGGCTACCGGGTCCGGCGCGCTGAACACCGTATTACCGGCCACCAGTACATCTGCGCCTGCGGTAATGATCTCCGAAGCATTTTCGTAAGTCACACCGCCATCGATCTCGATCAGGGCATGGCTTCCTTTGGCCACAATCATTTGCTTCAATTGCTGGATTTTGTTCAAAGTATTAGGGATGAATTTTTGTCCGCCAAAACCCGGGTTCACGCTCATCATACACACCAGGTCTATATCTGCGATCACATCTTCCAGTTGCTGTATGGAAGTATGCGGGTTAATGGCTACACCGGCCTTCATACCTTCTGCCTTGATCATCTGGATCACGCGGTGCAAGTGGGTACAGGCTTCGATATGAACGCTCAGGTTGTGGGCACCTGCACGGGCAAAATCTGCTACATATTTTTCAGGTTCCAGGATCATCAGGTGCACATCTAAAGTTTTTTTGGCCTCTTTAGAGATCGCCTGGATAATACCCATGCCAAAACTGATATTCGGCACAAAACGACCATCCATGACATCCAGGTGGAACCAATCTGCTTCTGATTGGTTAATCATTTGAATATCATCCGATAGTTTTAAAAAATTTGCAGAGAGTACGGAAGGAGCAATAAGCGCCATGGAAATTATATTTTTTGATTGGTTTACAAAGATATTCAAAATGTATGGATTAGCCGGAATGAATTCGGGATAGCCCCGGGAATTATCCACAAGCTATTGTTAATAATAATTGCATAATGTGTAAAAATTTGTAAATGTGCACACTTATGTGAATAGCTGTTAAAAAAGGTAAGATTAAGTGAAAAAATCAAATTTACCTGTGAATAAGTGTAGCTTAGATGTTGATAAGCTGACAACAGCTTTTAATAATTAAGGTAAAGTAAAAGAACTTTTTCTTGAATCTTTAGGCTTAACTTCGCTCTCCCACTTAAGAACCGGATAGAAAATAACACAAAAGTAATATGGACCTCAACGTAAAAAAGAATATTGGCTCTAACAGGAAACCCAAAGTCAGCGACCTAAGTTCAAATGTCTATGGCAAGGTTCCGCCACAGGCCAGAGAGATTGAAGAAGCGGTATTAGGTGCCATTCTGCTGGAGAAGGATAAGCTTTCTGACGTAATGGAGATCCTGCCTAAACCGGAGTGTTTTTACGTAAATGCACACCAGGTCATTTATGGTGCCATTCAAAGGCTCCAGGACCGGAAGATGGAGATTGACCTGCTTACGGTCATGGAAGAGCTCAGGAAGAGTGATGAACTGGAACAGGTGGGCGGTGCTTATGCACTGACCAAGATCACACAATCTGTGATCACCTCTGCGCACGTGATCACCCACTCCAGGGTGGTGATGCAAAAGTATATTCAAAGGGAGCTCATCCGCATCGGGGGCGAGATCGTGTCCGATTCTTTTGAAGATAAGACGGACGTATTTGAATTGCTGGATAAGGCGGAGCAGGACCTTTTTGAGATCGGCAACAGCTACCTGAAGAAAGACTCGGAGTCTATTAAGGATATCCTGGTGCGCACCTTAGATGAGATTGAAGAGGCGCGTAAACAAAAAGATGACCTTACGGGTGTTCCCTCCGGCTTTGCAGCGCTGGATGCGATTACCGGCGGATGGCAGAAAACGGATCTGATCATCCTCGCGGCCCGTCCGGCTGTGGGTAAAACGGCCTTTGCCCTCAACCTGGCGGTAAATGCAGCCCTGAATCCCAAGAAACCTATGGGTGTGGCGGTATTCTCCTTAGAGATGGGTAGTACGCAATTGGTGAAACGTCTGCTGAGCATGGTTACCGAGGTGAAGCTGGAAGGCATCAGCCGGGGTAAGATGGAAGATCATGAAATGATCCAGTTAACAGAAAAAATGGACAGGCTGGTGAACGCCCCTATTTACCTGGATGACCAGGCCGGTCTTAATATATTTGAATTGAGGGCCAAATGCCGCAGGCTTAAGGTGAAGTATGACATCCAGATGGTGATCATCGATTACCTGCAACTGATGCATGGCGGTCCTGATAGTAAGAATGGTAACAGGGAGCAAGAGATCTCTAAAATTTCCCGGGAACTTAAAGGATTGGCCAAAGAGCTGAGTATTCCTATACTGGCGCTTTCCCAGTTGAGCCGTGCGGTAGAAACGCGCTCCGGCGACAAAGGCAAGATTCCTCAACTGAGTGACTTGAGGGAGTCCGGGGCCATTGAGCAGGATGCGGATATGGTTATGTTCATTTACCGTCCCGAGTACCACGGTATCAGTAATGATGAGAACGGGGAAAGCGTGAAAGGGGAAACACACATCAATATTGCAAAACACAGGAATGGTAGACTGGATACGGTAAAGCTGCAGGCTAAGCTGGAGATACAGAAGTTCGTGGAGCTGGAACCGGAAGATAACTGGAACAGCTTCTCCGGAGGAGGCAACAGCTTCGGCGGCATCAACCCTATGGACAACTTCAACAGCGGTAGCGGCAATAGTGGCATCTACCTGCAGGATGGCGCAGATGCTCCGTTCAAGACCTTAGGGTCTAAGATGAATGACTTCAAAGATTTCGATGATGAAGATTTCAACCCGACTAAGGGATTCCCTAAAATGCCGGATGATGACGGAGATGTGCCTTTCTAATGATGATGGGCAGTATGAAGGAAACCGTAAATAAGTTTATTATATTATAGCACGTAAAATGATGCTTTCATTAAGAAGGCATCATTTTTTTCGTTTATGGCAATGCTTAACCGCTCTATTGCATATAATACATTGCACATACCTATAAAATAGTCCCTGGCCCAAATATTAAATTATTTTTAACTCCATATTTTGGAAACAAATCGAAAATCTTCCTCAATCGCATACATAGCTAAATTTTAGGTAATTTATCTAAGTATTTATTACATCTCGACAAAACTACCTATCTGTAAATTCTTTCAATTCTTTTACCTTTGTAAGTAATAATAACTCCTTGTTTTGGAGGCATTTACTTTACCTTAAAGTACAGTTCCTATAATGAAGATTGGATTGATAAAAGAAGGAAAAATTCCTACAGATACCCGGGTGGCCCTTACTCCCGGGCAGTGCTTAAGTTTGTGTGAAAATTTCAATCAAGTAGAACTGGTTGTGCAACCCTCCCCTAACCGTAGCTACAATAATGAGGAATACCTGGAAGCAGGCATTCCTATGGACGATGATGTAAGTGACTGTGATGTATTGCTTGGTATCAAGGAAGTTCCGATTAAGGACCTGATTCCCAACAAAACTTATTTCTTCTTTTCTCATACCAAAAAGAAGCAAAGCTATAATCAGCAACTGATGCAGGCTTTAATAGACCGCAAGATCAGGATGATCGATTATGAAGCTCTGACTTATGACAATGGGAAGCGGATCATCGGTTTCGGTTTTTTTGCAGGAGTAGTAGGCGCACACAATGCCCTGCTTACCTTTGGTAAAAAGTTTGAACAATTTGATTTAAAACCTGCTTATCAATGTAAGGATATGCTACAGATGGTAGCCCAATATCAAAACATTGAGATCCCTCCCGTTAAGATCGTAGTCACCGGGGACGGCCGCGTAGCACATGGTATCGTACATATCATGAACGCGATGAACATCACAGAGGTAAGCCCTGAGGCATTTCTTAACACGACTTATGATGTCCCGGTATTCACCAAATTGAAAAACGAGCATTTATATATCAACAAGCGTACTCATGACTACTCCCGCGAAGAGTTTCATGCGCACCCGGAACTGTATGAATGCTTATTTGAACCTTACTGTAGTGCAGATATCCTGATCAATGGTATTTACTGGGATACAAATATTCCCCGTCTTTTTGAAAAAGAAACGGTTAACAGTAAAGACTTCAAACTGTCTGTGATAGCAGATGTCACCTGCGACAAAGATGGCTCTGTACCGATCAACCTGGGTTCTTCTTCTATTCCTGACCCTGTTTACGGATACAATAAACAAACGGGCAGTATGGACGCTCCTTTTATCAATAATTCTGACATTATCGATATCATGGCAGTAGACAACCTGCCTAATGAATTGCCGAGAGATGCTTCAAGGGTATTCGGAGAGCATATCCTGGAATTTATTTTACCTGAATTATTGAAACCGGAGAGTGCGATACTCGAAAGAGCAACGATCTGTGCAAACGGGGAACTGGGTGCTCATTTTCAATACCTGGAAGATTATGCTTTTCCCAGGCAAAACATAAATCACTGAGCTGAGCTCTGCTAATAATGCAGGCTACATTTTCGCCTGTGTCAATCGAATACTTATTCCTGCTTTTGCGGGTCCAGGTATTCGATTTTTACTATTGCGCTCCCCCTTTCCTGCGATGGAGCGGTTGTATCCTTATTAAGGGCTTTCTTGGTCTCCCAATAAGTGAACTGTACATAGTCTTCCCCAATGCCCATTTTATAAAAGCACTGCATCACTGCTTCTTTAAAAGTCCTCAATTGGGCAGAATCGCTCAACTCGTAATAACAATCGACCTGGATGCCTACCATTTTCCCGGAATAAGGTTGCAATACCTCGTTGAGCTGCAGGCAGATACTATCTTCCTGTTCCGGACCATACTTATCAAAACGAAAATTACCTACAACAGCCTCCTGCTGTACCGGTACGTAACCGTTCACGTATAAAGGGTATTGAATGGTATCAATGTCCTGCGCAGTGGAAACCGCCAGCGTATCGCTGATGGCCTGGAAATAGGCATGCTCAATATTGATCAGGTATTTGGTATTCCTGGGCAGGGCGATGTAAAAACTGCCATCTCCTTTATTACTCCAGAGCGTAGCATCAATGCCCTCAAGGCTCAGTGCATCCAGTTGTATAAATGCATTGGTGACTACATTTTGTGTTTCAAAATCAAACAGCTTACCGTAAACGATGGTCATAGGCCTGGGCTGGAAGGGCTTCGGTATTTCTGCTTTATAAATATCCAATCCGCCATAGCCACCGGCCTTGTCGGAGGAGAAATACATCTTTTGCCCATCTAAATCCAGGGAGCCAGCAATTTCATCAAAAGAAGAGTTGACGGGATTGCCGAGGTTCACCGCAAGGGTCCAGCTGCTATCTGCCAGCATCTTACTGGTATAGATATCATATCCGCCTAAGCCGGGCCTGCCATTAGAGGAAAAGAAAAGGCTCTTACCGTCTGCAGCAATATTGGGCGCTATTTCATCTCGTTCTGTATTGATGTTGGGGCCCAGGTTTTTGGGCACCTGCCACTTGCCATTCACAAAATGGCTAACCCATATGTCCTTCCCGCCATAGCCCCCGGGCCGGTCGCTGACGAAGTACAGTGCGGTTTCATCTGCACTCAGGCTGGGCATTCCTTCAAACGCAGTGGTGTTAATGGTATAGCCGAATGGGCGCGGTTCTGACCATCCCTGCCGGGTGGCATAGGATAAATACAGGTCGCTTCCGCCACGTTCCCAGCCGTTGACACTCCTGTTGTCGCTTTTCTGATAAATCATATATTTATCATTATAAGCCCTGTTCTGAAAGCTTTCGGGACTGGAAGAATTCAGGGGGAAACCCATATCTGCGGCTACTGACCAGAATAAACAGGTGTCCAGGTGTGACACAAAGAAGTTCTCATCGATGCCATTTACTTTCCTTGTAAAAACAAGGTCCTGGTTCAATGGAGAAAAAGAGGGCGCATAATCGTCGTAGGCCGAATTGACGGCCATGCCCAGGTTCTCCACCTTTACATTATGGGTATTATAGGTAACTAATCTTGAAAACTCGATTGATTTTTGTAATTGCTGCACCTCTTGCAGCAGGAAAGCAGGCGTGGAAGCGCTTTTCCGGAACTCGCGCAGTGCGGCGGCGGCACGCTCCTGGATACCGGCCCTGTAATAAGCTTTGGCTAAAGGCAAGGCAAAGATCTGTTTACCATTGGCAACAGACTTACTGCCCATTTCAAAATAATATGCAGCATCCTGGAAACGGTTCTGGTCATAATAATGCCTGCCGATATTGCTGTAGATCTGTGGATTCCTGGGCGATGAGCTTACGAGCTCTTTGAATACACCATCTGCTTTTTTAATTTGCCCCTTGTGATAAAGTTGTGCGGCACGCCTGTACTTCCGGTCTGCAGCGCTTTCATTGAATTGCGCATAGCTGCTTAGGAAAGTCAGCAAAAAGCATATTGATGTAAAAAAGATTCTAAGCAAAATGTTCTATAATTTTCTTCTTTTAAGCTCCTTCTTGATTAATGATAATTCCCTGCCTGTCTGTCCTTTCACCGAGGTATTCTCTCTCGCTCTGCGCATCAGGTAAGGAATCACATCTTTTACCGGGCCATAAGGTAAATATTTGGAAGCGTGATAGCCTTCATTGGCCAGGTTGAAAGTCATATTGTCACTCATCCCGAACAATTGAGCAAAATACACTTTTTCAGTATCATTTGCAAGCCCCTGCTCTTTCATTAAGTTAGCTGCGATATAGCAACTGTCTTCATTATGGGTACCGATGAAAGTAGCCACGACATCGGCATGGGATAAACAAAAGCGCACGGCAGCGTTATAGTCCGTATCACAGGCATTCTTATCGGGCTGTATAGGGCTCTGGTAGCCCATTTCAGCAGCTCTCGTTCTTTCTTTTTCCATATAAGCACCGCGCACGAGCTTTGCCCCTAAAATGTAACCCCGCTCTTTTGCCTTTTCGTAAGAGGCATGAACAAATGCTAATTTTGCATGGCAGTACATCTGGAAGGTATTAAAGACCACGATCTTTCCGCGGTTATACTTTTCCATCATCTCATCTGCCAGGTCATCAATAGGTTGCTGTATCCAGCTTTCTTCTGCATCTATAAGCACCATCAGCTTACAGTCGTTGGCTACGCTGCAGATCGCATCTATACGGTCTTTTACGCGCTCATATTCTTTTACTTCAGGGGCTGACAAGCTGGTGCCGGAATGGAGCTTTTCCAATAGTCCGAAGCGGGCAAAGCCGGTCAGCTTGATGGGGATAAAGGGAATGTTCTTTTGGGTAGCTGCATATTGTATGGCTTTAATGAACTCGGGCACTGCCGCATCAAAGTCGGCCTCCTCGCTTTTGCCCTCTACGCCATAATCGAGGCATACATCCACATTGTATTTTGCCAGCATAGCGGCAGTATTAGCCACTTCCTGCAGGGTTTCCCCACCACAGAATTGCTCAAAAATGGTTCTTTTAATGATGCCTTCCACCGGCAGTTTTATTTTCAGGGCTACACTCGTAAAGCTAATGCCCAGTCTGGTAAGCATTGAAGAAGACATGGAGGAAAACAAAAAGTTTGCTTGCTTTAACTGCTTATTACTTTTATACTGAAAAGCAATCTGGGTATTATCAAAAGATAGAGACATGAAAATATGTACTTAAAAATTTATGGAGCAAAGGTAAAAAAAGATATATCAGCTTAGCAATTTTTAAAGCAAGTTTTTAATTCGGATATTAGGGCCTTCTGCTTTACCTTTGTTAGCTTAATTACTTTTAGTGCACCCAAATAAGCAGGGATGAATATTTTCAAAAGAATTTTAGGGCATATTTATTTTTTTTACGGCATGCTGCTGTTTACCGGCACCATGTTGATCGCCATAATTCCTGCTGGTATCGCTTTAATGTTTCCCGAACCTAAAAGGGCACGCATCCTGCACCCGAGCTATAAAATATGGATGAGCATTTTCCTGCCCCTGGTTTTTATCCGGGTAAAAAGGAAGGGAAAAGAGAAGTTTGAAAAAGGACAGAATTATGTAGTGGTGGTTAATCACAATTCGCTGGTGGATATCCCGGTCTCTATGCCCTGGGTTCCCGGCCCCAATAAAACCCTGGCAAAAGTAGAAATGGCAAAGATTCCTTTGTTTGGCCTTATTTATAAAGCTGGCTCTATCTTACTGGACAGAAGCAGCCTGGAAAACCGCCAGCACAGTTCCACTGCCATGCAGGAAACCCTCAAAATGGGTTTGCATCTTACTTTATACCCGGAAGGTACGCGGAATAAAACGGCCAAACCTCTACAAAGCTTTCATGTAGGCGCTTTTGCCAATGCTATTATGGCCCAGAAACCGGTCATGCCCGGCATCATATTCAATACTAAAAAGATCCTTCCTTCGAAACCAAAATTATGGGCCTGGCCTTATACTATAAGGTTTGACTTCCTGGACCCCATCAGCACAACAGGTATGCAACTGAACGAAAAGACCCAGCTCAAAGACAAGGTGTTCTCCTTGATGGAAGCCTATATCCTCAAAAATCAATAAGCGATGAATATTGTTGTTTTAGGCGCCGGTAATCTCGCACATTATTTTTGTACTGCTCTGGCAGCAAACAAGCAATTCAGGATATTACAGGTATATGCCCGTAACCCGGAGCAGGCGCAGTATTTTAATCAAACCTTCCAGATACCTGTAACGAGTGATCCTGATGCTATTATCCGCGATGCAACTATCTATCTTTTCGCGGTCAACGATGGCGCGGTAAGCGAGCTGGCCTCACTCATACAGCGGCCGCAGGCGCTCAATATACACTGTGCAGGTTCTCAATCTACGCAGCTTACTGCAGCTTCGGGAAACAGGAACGCGGTGATCTGGCCGATCTACTCTATTACCAAAACTACACAACCTTTAGAAAGTATTCCATTGATCGTTGATGGCAACAGCCCTGAAGCCATTGAGCTGGCTCAGCAACTGGCCCTGGCAGTTTCGGACAATGTGCGTACCTTAAATTTTGAACAGCGCAAATACCTGCACCTGAATGCGGTGCTGGTCAATAATTTTGCCAATCACCTGATGGCGATTGCCGAACAGGTAAGCCGGGAGCACCAGATCGATTTTGAGATCCTGATGCCGATCATTAACCAGACGGCGCAAAGAATAAAAGATCAGTCTCCGCAACAACTGCAGACCGGGCCTGCGAAGAGAAATGATACGGCAACGATGGCTGCTCACCTGGAACTATTGTCCGCACACCCTGAGTGGCAGGAGGTATACCAGAGCCTGAGCGCCTCTATAGCCGCCATGTACCGGCCGGAGCAGGCTTGATGCTGCTGCTATTTTTGTACATTTGCGGATACAGCTATAAGATTAGCTAAGTAAAAAACGGATTTAAATTATGAATGTACTCTCCTTATTTGAACAAGTAAAAGTTTTTGTATTTGATATTGACGGGGTGCTTACGGATAGTATGCTCCATGTCCAGGAAACCGGGGAATTGCTCAGGAGAATGAACATTAAGGATGGCTATGCTTTGCAACTGGCCGTAAAGAAGGGCTATGAAGTCTGGATCATTTCCGGCGGGCATTCCAATGCTTCCAAAAGAAGATTGAACAACCTGGGGGTGATGGACGTGTTCATCGGTGTAGAAAACAAACTGGAAAAACTTAAGGAGCTGCTGGCTGGAACGGAGCTTAAAACAGAGCAGGTCTTGTTTATGGGAGATGATATGCCGGACATTCCAAGTATGAAGTTCTGCGGCCTGGCCACCTGCCCTAATGATGCTGCGGTAGAAGTCTGTAATATCTCGCACTACATCAGCCCTATAAAAGGTGGTATGGGATGTGTAAGGGATGTGATCGAGAAAGTACTTAAAATAAATAATGACTGGGAGTAACTCAATAAAAAAATGAGCTGTCTCCTACATTTGCTCAATGCAAACATAGGAGACAGCTCATTTTTTATTTTATCCCGGAATGGATCAGTTTTTCCATGACATAGTGCATGGCCGGGCAAATGGTCGCATTGACCAGGGTAAGATTAGGTTGTTTGATCAACACATCTTCATCGGTATAAGGATACCTGGCACAATCTCTGGGCCGGTCCTCGTAGATCGAGCATTTATTATCTCCACCCAGGAAAGGACAGGGGCTCGACTTCACCACATAATCGCCGTCAGGGTCCAGGTTGAGATAGGTATCAATAAACTGGCTTTCTTTCATCCGGAACAGTTTGGCTATTCTTTTAATATCCGGCATTTTAAAACGCGGAGAATAGTTCCTGCAACAGTTGGCACATTCCAGGCAATCGATCTTTGAAAAAGCTTCCTCATGTAATTCGGGCAGCTTTGCCAGCACTTTATTTTTATTGGCTTTTTTCAGAAAATTCCGGTATTTACCCTGGTTTTCTTTTGCCTCCTTCACAAATTCTGTATACAACACAAGCCTCTGTTTTTAGCTACTTAATGGTTTCAAAAAAACCGGTTTTCTTATTTTTCCTTACATTATCCCAGGTATAGTAACGGCCATTCATCACCACGTATACGCCTGCAGGCAATGTTTGTAAAAAAGCCAATGCGGAACCGAGGTTAAAAAATCCATCCGAACTCCCGAATTTGTAAGGGATCATAGCTCCGGTGAGTACAATGGTTTTACCCAGGTCTTTGGCAGCAAGATAGGCCGCAGTCTCGGGCATAGTATCAGTACCGTGGGTGATCAAAATCCTGTCTTCCTCGGCCTTCTGACAATTCAGCGCGATCACTTCTCTTTCTGTATCGGTCATTTCCAGGCTATCGATCATCATCAGGGTACGCACTTCCGTATCCACGGTACATCTGCCCAGGGAAAGCATCTCGGGCACATGAGTTTCTTCAAAATCAAGCTTCCCGTTGATCATATCATACTCTTTATCGAAAGTTCCGCCCGTAATTAATATTCTGATAGACATGTTTTATTTTTTGGCAAAGTAAAAGAAAATTGTTTTGTTAAACAATGTGGCTATGATCTATTTCAGGATCAGCTGTATAAATAAAAGATAAAAAACAGGATCACCGGGAATATAAGGGATACCGCCCAGGTATTCTCTACCCTTTTCCGGGGTAGTTCAAAGACATCAATAATGAGCTTTTTATTGAGCAAGAATAAGGAATACAGACCTAGTGGTATCAAAACTACATAAAGCACGACCTGGTAGGTAAGTACCTCTCCAAAGCCGTCTCTGCTCTCCAGCAAATACAGGATGTAAAGGTAATTCCCCACATAGTAAGCAGTGTAGATCATCATGGCAGTCCAGGCATTTTTCTTGCGTTTCAGGAAAAAGAAAGGAATGGCTACTACAATACCTAAAGAGACCAGCAAAAGCAATAAATTGAAAAGTATACTTTGGTCAAATATCTCGAGCTGTATGGCTAAGAAAATAAGGGTAATAATAGCTATAAGAACAACTATAGCCTGTACCAATAAGGGCAGTAACAGCAGGAATACATAACGTATCACACTGCGCTTTTGTTCCTGTGTAAATTCCGGGAGCTCATTTCCATCCTCCTCCTCTTCTTCAAAATCCCAATCCCGGGTCCGCTCAAAAAAAGTCTTTTCAAAGTACCGGCTCAGCTTAGAGTGTCCCGGTTGCTTTTTATGCTGCAGTGCGATGGCCACTTCATTTTGCCGTGCAGCTTTATGGTCCTCGATCTCCTGCCCGCTTACACCTCGCTCTGCCAATATTGCCAATGCGGCTTCCCTGGCACTTTGCTGCATTTTTTCCGGCAGGGCGACCATCTTGAGTAGCTCCGCAGTGTCCAGGCTCTTGTATTTGGTATAAAAATCGAATTCCATGATATTAGCCGATGAGTATTTGGGGATTTATGATTGAAAAAAGGGCTAAACATCTTACTGTTCAGCCCCCGATAAAATACTTTTACTATTTAAAACATTACTTAATGGCAAATTGTTGCTTCATCGCATCGATCAGTCCGGTCTTGATCACTTTTGCAGCGCTGTGGATCATTGCTACAAAGGCTTTCGCGGTAGAGATGCCATGCCCGATAATTACAGGTGCATTGACACCAAGAACAGGTACACCACCATACATTTCATAATTAAGTTGTTCCAGGATAGGATCATCCTGGATCTTTTTATGAAACAGGTCATAAACAGATTCTGCCATTTTCAACACTACGTTCCCGGTAAAACCATCGGTTACGATAACCCTGGCCTTGCCGTCAAACAGGTTTCTGCCTTCGACATTACCTACAAAATTGATGTGCGGATTGGATTTCAGTAAAGCATAAGTACCCTGTGTGAGAATATTACCTTTCCCTTCCTCTTCTCCTAAATTCAACAAGCCGACTTCGGGGTTTTTATGGCCGAAAATATATTCTGCATATAAAGCGCCCAGTTGACCGAATTGTGCCAGATGCTCGGGCTTGCAATCTGCATTGGCACCGACATCCAATAATATGTTTACTTCGCCATCTTCCCGTGGTACGGTAGTGGCTATGGTAGGACGGGATACGCCTTCTATTGCTCCTACAGAATACATAGAGCCTACCAGCATGGCACCGGTGTTACCGGCACTGATGAAGGCATCTATTTTACCCATTTTAAGCATTCCAAAGCCGATGGCGATACTGGAGCCTGGCTTTTCTTTCAATGCTTTAGTAGCATGTTCATGCATGGTGATCACATCATCAGCATGAACGAAGGTTAACCTGTCTTTAAATTTTTCTAAAATGGTAAGGTGCTCAACACAAGCGGATTGATTACCGATTAAAACCAAATTGCCTTCAGCACTTTGCTCAAAATAAGCTAAAGCGCCTTTGATGGCTTCTTGAGGTCCGAGGTCTCCGCCCATTAAGTCAAATCCAATATTCATATTCAGCTTTAAACTATTGGGAATTAGGAAAGCGTAAAAGTAAAAAATGTTGGTAATTTCCTTATTAACTTACCAACATTTTTTGAATATTATTCAGCTGTTTCTGAAGGTTCTGTAGCTGTAGTATTATCGATTAATACTTTACCACGGTAGTACATTTTGCCTTCGCTCCAGTGAGCACGGTGGCGTAAATGTGTTTCTCCAGTAACTGCATCTGTACTTAATGTTGCTGCTACAGCTTTGTAGTGCGTACGACGCTTAGCACCTCTTTGCGCAGAATGACGACGTTTAGGATTTGGCATGACTGTTAGTTTTTACTATTATTATTAATTATTGTTATTTTTATCCCGGAAGGCATCTAAACCTTTCCAGATACTCTTTGTTTCTTCTTCTTTAGCTTTTTCTTCTTCTTCCAACGCCTGCTGCGTCAGCTTTTCCAATAAAGCCAGGTTTTCTTTATTACAAGTAGTGTTGCCTGCTGCGTCCAGTGGATGAATTTTTTGCATCGGCATACTCAGCAATAAAAATTCATAGATCCACTCGGACAAGTCAATGACGGTTTCATTTTTAGACAAGAAAACGATATCTCCATCGTCCTCAGTATCATCTTCTTCCTCTTCTCCTGTAGGCTCCTTCAACTTGATGATCAAATTGAACTCATCCCAGAGCGGAAGCGTGAACACATCGCCACATCTGTCGCAAGGTACAACTACTGTACCATTGATCTCAAATTTAAGTTCAAAAAAATCAGGATGTTTATCAAAATGTACTACTACCTGCACATCTACGGATTCATATTCTGAACTATCGGCTTCTACTAAGTCAAAAAACGGCTTCCCGATATTGTATGTGTATGTATGAGTACCATTCTTCAATCCAACATACGCTATCTCAAATTCTCTGCGGTATTTCATCTCAAAATAAGTTTTAAACTTTAACCTACTACTCGACTATCACTGATAACGAGGCACTTACACCTCTCTTCAATTCATACGATAAAATTCGGCTTGCAAAGGTATTTCTTTTTTTTCATTTTACATCAATTTATTTCTTCTTATTAAATATGATTGTAAAATGTGCTCCATATCCGTGTGTATATCACAGCGTATGAGGTCAATACCGAACTTTAAACACTGCTGTTCCAATCTTTTATGATAGGCATTTAAGGCCTCGAGGTACTGCACCTTGACCTCTGCCGGCTTCAGCCTGATCCGGGCCTGTGTTTCCAGATCTACAAATTCATAGGGCCTGTTTTCAAATTCAAAGTCCCACTCCTTTTTCCCATCGCCCACCTGGAAAATGATGACTTCCTGTTTACTGAACTTAAGGTGTTGCAGGGCCGTATAAAAATCCTGCTCCCTGCTGATGTCGTCCATAAAATCACTGAACAGGATGACCAGGGACCTTTGCGGTGATGTTTCTGCAATTTCATGCAAGACATCCGGCAAATTGGTGTTACTGTGGGTCAAATCCTGTGCCAGCAAGCGCTCCATTTCCACGATCAGGCTCTTATGATGCCTTTCACTGGACTTAAGGGGCGAAGACCAATAGACCTTATCTGCAAACAAGCTAAGGCCTGCTGCATCCAATTGCTTACGCAAGAGCTGCATGATAGAGGCGGCACCAAGACAGGCAAACTGGATCTTGCTGATGCCGGTCTCCGGGAAACTCATCGACCTGGAAATGTCGATAGCAATACGACACCTCAGGTTAGTCTCTTCCTCAAATTTTTTAATGAACATCTTATCCCGCCTGGCAAAAACCTTCCAGTCTATATGGCGTAAATTATCCCCTGCATTATACACCCGGTGTTCTGCAAACTCTACAGAAAATCCATGAAAGGGGCTTTTGTGCAGGCCTATAATAAAGCCTTCTACCACCTGTTTTGCCAATAATTCCAAATTCCCGGTATCAAACCGGAGCGAAGATAATTGCATGACCTAAAGGTAATTTATTTTAAGCATAATTATCCTGCTCAAAACTAAAAAGCATCCTACTTAAAGTAGAATGCTTTTCAGAGTTTCATGCTTTTTAATTAAATAAGTATACAACTCCGGATGTCAATCTCAATTATTTCATCATCATAAAACGCAACTAATATAAACATATAATAGCTTGCTTTCGAAAGACAAAGGAGGGCTTTAGTTCCGTTACATACTTGTTTTCACGATGCAAAGGTGCATATTTATAACCTTTTAATAACCTGTCAATTAGTAAACTCTCCTGAAAAAATAAATAAGTGTATCGTTTTTTTAAAAATCTGTATTCCGGCCTTTGATCCAGTTCAACACATCGTCTTTCTTACGTACAGAAACGCCAATTGCCGTGTCGTCTACAAGGATGAGGTCCTGGTCCTTGGTAAATTTCTTCACATAATTCATGTTCACAATAGAGGAGTTATGCACGCGCACAAAATTTTCTGCCGGTAACATATTTTCATATTCTTTCAGGATCTTGGAGATCACTACGTGGCTGCCATCCGCTAAATAAAAGGTAGTATAGTTGCCGCTGGCAGAACAATACAGTATATCTTTCAGCCAGATGATATGGTATCCGTCATGTGCATTAAGGGCTATCCGGTCCATCTTCCTGTGGTGATAATGATCTGCCACCAACTCTGCCTGCCCTTTAAACGTATGTCCTTCTGTTGCGAATACCTTTTCGATCATCTCCAGGAATTCATCTTCTGCTATAGGCTTCAATAAATACTCCATAGCCCCGGCCTTGATGGCACGCAAGGCAAATTGCTCATAAGCTGTGATAAAGACTACCTTGAAATCCCTGTTGGGAAATTTAAGTAAGAGGTCAAAACCGGTCTGTTTGCCCAGTTGAATATCCAGCAACACCACATCCGGGCTGCAGGCCTTGATCAATTCATAAGCCTGGTCTACCGTACTCGCCTCCCCCACCACCACTGCCTGCTCAATCTCTTCCAGGTAGGACGTACAGATCGAACGGACAGAGCTCTCATCATCTACCAATAAAAATCTTACTAATTTTTGTTTCATACTTTTAAAATATTTCAATAACGGGTAGTGTAATGGAGGCTTCCACACCGCTGGTGTCTTTACGGTTTTTTACCAGCAGCCGGGCATCCATTTTATGTTTTTTAGCAAGGTAGGTCAATCTTTTACGGATCAGGCTCATACTCACAGACACCTTGTCGGTACGCTTACCGGCAAGGCCAAGGCCCGGGCCGGAATCGGTCACAGTGCAGGTTAATATATTCCCGTCCTTTTGAATTCTTAAAGTGATCATGCCGCCATCCGAGGCTTTCCAGCCGTGCTCTACGGCATTTTCCAGCAAAGGCTGTACCAGCATGGGAGACACCAGGTCCTCATCTCCGCTGATGCCCTCATAAGCGATCACCTCGTAATCAAATTCTTCAAAACGGAATTTCTGCAACTCCAGGTAATTGATCAGGTTTTTATACTCATTGGCCACTGAAATATATTCCTGCGTGGTAGAGGTGAGTATGCTTTGCATCAGTCGCCCGAAACGGGTGAGGTAGCGATTGGCCTTTTTGGTATTTTGTTGCAACACCTCTGCCTGTATCGCAGAAAGTGCATTGAATATAAAATGAGGATTGATCTGCGCGCTGAACAGCTTCTGCTCTACCTCTATTCTTTGTGCATAGGCCTTTTGCTTGAGCAATTGCAGGTGCTGGTAGATACCAAAAGCCACCAGGATGCCGACCACAAATAAAACGAGGCCCAATGAAGTGCGGAAAATCAGCTTGGAACGGGTCACCTCATTTTTAAGATCCAGTTCATTTATTTTGCTTTTCTGCTCATTGATCAGGTAATTCTCTGCCAGCTCCTTATTTCTTTTTACCTGCTCCTGGCTTATGATCACTTCTTTAATACTATCTAAAGTGTCATAGACCCTGACCAGGTTTTTATAATCACCCGTTCCCTTATAGAGGTCCCGGTAATTTGTATATACTTCACGTCGCTCCTCGTTGCTGTTTTCCTGGTTGGCATAGAATAAGGCCGTGTCCAGGTAAGCTTTGGCCTCCTGAAACTTTTCCAGGTCGATCAGTCCTTGTGCCATCAGGGAATAGGCAAAAGCCTTGGGCATTTCGGCATCCCGCAACATATTGATATCGTCTTTTAAAATGGCTACCGCATCTTCCGGCTTACCCATATCATAATAAGCACCCGCCAGGTTCAGGTCGGCCCAGCTGGCCTCCATGGTATCTCCTACTTCCAGGTATATTTTCTTCGCTTTACCGATGTATATCATGGCGGAATCCAATTCTTTCCGGTAGATGAAATAATCTGAATAACCATGATACACCATAGCTTTCATGATCAGGTCGTTCCCGTTACGATAGGCCATAGCACTATCCAGGCAGGCTTTATACTCGGGCCAGGACTCATTCATCCGGTAGGCCTTCGCAAGATTATAAAGGCTATTGTCCAGGTTACTGGAATCGCTGCCCGGCATCGCGTGAAGCTGTTTAGACACCTCTACTGCCCGCAGAACGGAGGACATAGCCTCTGCCCTGTTATTGAGTTTAAGGTATTGATTAAATAAGCGGTTGTACAGGACAGAAAGTGCTTTTGTGGGATAATTGGCAAAGCTGTCCGGCAGGTTTAAGACATCTTTATAGAATACGATTGCACTGCTGGGACTTTCTATCTTTTGCCCTTCGGCAAGGTGCACCCGCAATGCTGCATTCTTCCTGATCAATAATTCACGGTTCCGGTCGCCACGATCATTGCAGGCATTTAAACCCATACATAAACACAAAAGCCACACTATAGTACATGCTATAGTGTGGCTTTTGAAAAAACGGCTTAGTCTGCTCAGCATTTTCCGGTAATTACAGTTAAAAAAATCGGGCATAGATTATGGGCTACTGGTCTGTTTTTCGTTCTTTCTCCCATTCCGACCGGTGTTTTCTTAAGGGATGGTCTTTGGATTTATTAAATATCTTGACCCCATTCTCCCTGCCGGCTCTCCTTTCTCTTTGCTCTTCCACCGGCAAATGATACTCAGCTGTACAGTCTTCACTGCAACAGCCGTCATACTTCGCTTTACAGGAAGGACATTGGATAAACAATAAATGGCAGCCATCATTATTGCAATTGGTATGACTATCGCAAGGGGTACCACATTGGTGGCACTCAGAGATGATATCTTCTGTGATACGCTCCCCCAGCCTTTCATCAAACACAAAGTTTTTACCTATAAATTTAGATTCCAGTCCCTGTTCTTTTGCCTTACGTGCATATTCAATAATGCCGCCTTCTACATGGAACACGTTCTTAAATCCCTGGTGCAGCATATAAGCGCTGGCCTTCTCGCATCGGATGCCTCCGGTACAATACATCACAATATTCTTATCCCTCGCATCTTTCAGCATTTCTGCAGCCATAGGTAATTGCTCCCGGAATGTATCGGAAGGGACTTCTAGGGCATTTTCAAAATGACCTACTTCATATTCATAGTGATTGCGCATATCCACAAAGATGGTCTCTTTGTCTGCGGCAAACTGGTTCACCTCCTCTGCTTTAAGGTATTTTCCTACCTTTTCAAGGCTGAAGCTAGGGTCATCAATTCCGTCTGCAACGATCTTGTCCCGGGTTTTCATGCGCAGTACCCAGAAGGATTTACCGTCATCGTCTACAGCTATATTTAAACGGATACCATCCAGTGCCGGATGGAAACGGTATAAAGTCTCTTTAAATGCTTCAAAATTTGGTGCAGGAACAGATATCTGTGCATTGATTCCCTCTCTGGCTATATATATACGGCCAAATACTTTTAATGCTTCAAACTGCACATACAATTCATCACGGAACTGTTGCGGCGCATCAATTGTAAAATATTTATAGAAGGAAATGGTGGTACGAGGAGTCGTTTCGGCCAGCATAAGGGCCTTTAATTCCTCATTAGAAACTCTGTTGTGTAACACTGGCATGGTGAACGCTTTTGAGATTAATGAAAAGATAATTTATCGGGCGCAAAGTTACAAAATATATTAATATTCCTATTCCACTCATAAAATCTTAAATTTGCGCGATTCCCCGAAAAAATTAAAACAACTATTATTTATATGAAGTTTGTAAGCCATTTACAAGAAGGAAAAGAAAAAGCCGCTGTGCTCCATAACGGCCAATTACTGAATACAGAAGACCTGAATATCAAATTGCCGGCAACTATGGCAGAGCTGTTGCAGGATTGGGCAACCAATGTCGCTATTGCCAAAGATGCCCTGGGCGCGGTTGCTTCAGGAGATTTAAAAATTGAAGGTGTCGCTTTTGAACAGGCTGATTTATTAGCCCCGGTACCTAAACCAACTTCCTGCCGTGACGGGTACGCTTTCCGCCAGCACGTGGCCGCAGCACGCCGTAACCGTGGTGTGGAAATGATCGCAGAGTTTGACCAATACCCTATTTTCTACTTTACCAACCATAATGCCATCCAGGGACCGGGAGCCATTGATTGTATGCCGGACCATTTCGATAAATTAGATTTCGAGCTGGAAGTAGCCGTAGTAGTAGGTAAAAAAGGCAGAAACATTAAAGCAGAAGAAGCGGATGAATATATCGCAGGCTATTGTATCATGAATGATATGAGTGCACGTACTTTACAAATGGAGGAAATGCTATTGAACCTGGGACCTGCCAAAGGAAAAGATTTCTCTACTGTGATCGGCCCGTGGATGATCACCCCGGATGAACTGGAAGCCTTCAAAATACCGGCCAAGCCTAACCATGTGGGAAATAACTACAACCTGAGAATGACCTGTACCGTAAATGGTGTAAAGGTAAGCGAAGGTAATATGGGCGATATGGACTGGACTTTTGCCGAGATCCTGGAACGTTGCGCTTATGGTGCAGACATCCTGCCCGGTGATGTGATCGGCAGCGGAACAGTGGGCACGGGTTGCTTCCTGGAACTGAACGGAACGGCAAAACTCAATAATCCAAATGCAGTGCCTCAATGGCTGCAGGCCAATGATGAAGTAGTCCTGGAAGTCGAGCAGATGGGCGTTTTGACCAACACGATCAAAGCAGTGGATACGGACTTCTCGATCCTGAAGCTGAAGAAAAAATAATCAATTGCTATTGTGAAAAGTCCTGCCCTGCGCAGGATTTTTTATTTAAATGATCCCTCATTTCAGAACCTTAAAACGATTTAACCTTTAATGGAATTATATTACACGTTTTCTTTTTTAATTGTACTTGCCGCTCTTTTCTCTTACTGGAACCTCAGATTTTTAAAACTCCCCTCTACCATTGGCGTTATGGTCATCGCAATGGTCACGAGCATCCTACTGGTCCTCTTCGGGAATCACCTGTTCCCCAACCAGGTCAATAAATTTACCAACATCATTGCCGAACTGGACTTTACGGAAATCCTCATGGGTGCCATGCTGAACTTCCTCCTGTTTGCCGGGGCCATACATATCAATGTGAATGACCTTAAACAGGAAAGAGGCTCCATCCTGGTATTCTCTACCGTAAGCGTGGTCATCAGTACCTTTATTGTAGGATATGCTTTATATTACATTTTACCTTTTATCCATATAGAACTACCCCTGATCTATTGTATTCTTTTCGGGGCACTTATTTCGCCCACTGATCCGATCGCAGTATTGAGCATCCTGCAAAAGGCCAATGTTTCTAAATCACTGGAAACAAAAGTCGCCGGGGAATCTCTGTTCAACGATGGTATCGCGGTTGTGGTCTTTGTGATCATCCTGGCTATTGCACAGGGACATGATATAGACCTTACGGTAACCAATATAAGCTGGCTGGTGGCCAAAGAAGCCGGTGGCGGTGTATTGCTGGGGCTTATTTTAGGCTGGTCAGCAAGCAGGGCGATCTCCAGGATCGACGATTATAAGGTTTCCGTATTAGTGACATTGTCTGTTGTGATGGGAGGCTATTTAATCGCCCATGCCATTCATATCTCCGGCCCTTTGACCATGGTATGTGCCGGTTTATTTATCGGGAATAAAAGCAAAAGCTCGATCATGTCCAGGGAAACCAAAGACTACCTCGACAAGTTCTGGGAATTGATCGATGAGATCATGAATGCTATTCTATTCCTCTTAATGGGCTTCGAGTTATTGATTATTAAAGACCTGAACCATTATTATGCAGCAGGCCTCATCGCCATCGCTGTAGTATTACTGGCCAGGTTTATCGCCATCTGGTTACCTACCAAGATCGTTCCTTTCAAGCAAAAGTTCACTAAAAACGTGATCAAGATCCTCGTCTGGGGTGGCTTAAGAGGCGGGGTATCTATTGCACTGGCACTCTCTGTAGAGAATGGCCCCTATAAAGAGGTCATTGTCGCTACGACTTATATCGTCGTGGTCTTCTCTATTATTGTGCAGGGTCTGACTATTGGCAAAATGGCACAAAAATCCAAGCTGGAATAAATTTCCGGCTTCATGTATAACAAGGCTCCGGTACTTATACCGGGGCTTTTTTATGGTCACACGCTACAAAAATCGGCCGGATACTTGGGCATCTTGTGGCTTTCCGATAGATTTGAAGCACAAATACATCAATCAGTAATATCATTTATGCATATCCACCCCGTCTACTCCTGGTCTTTTGTCCTCATTACGGTCCTGCTTACCTATTTCTTTGTCAAAAGAATGCAAAGAAAAGGCTGCATTACCTTTGCCTATGTAGGGGCCGTGATCTTCTGCATTAATCTTTTTGCAGTTTTCTCCTGGATGTTTATGGTCAGCAGCTCCCGGGACTTGTATAAAGCGGCCAGTTCCGGTAAATCCTACACCGCAAAAGTGATCAGCTTTACCTCCGAGGAGCATTACGATTCAGATAAAGGAAGGTATTATACCATGTACCAGCCCACGGTACAGTTCACCACAGAGTCCGGCCGTGTGGTAAACAAGGAGCTGGAATTCTCTACTTCTGACCTTGAACTGGGCGACACCTATAAGGTAAACTATAATGAAGCAAGCGGCAAGGTCATCACTTTAGGCTTTACCTTAATCATAAGACTCGTAGGAGCGTTCCTATTTTGCTTCCTGCTTACTTTCCTTGTAGCAGGACTGCTCCGTTATGTCCTGGGCTGGCCTATGGGCAATTACTATGCACTGATCTCCAAAATAGGTTTCCATTTCTTTGTACCCTTTTTAATGATCGGGTTTGATGCCCTGCTGATCTATGCTTTATTTTACGGCAATGAAGTGCCCGGCTGGGCGACTGCCCTGATCGTTTTTTTCATCCTGGTCTTAAGCCTGGCCATAGTAGGTTACCTGAAAATGATCTTTACAAAAGGCAGGCCGGTCATGCGCCGCACAGGCCCTGGCCAATGGAGCGGAGACTGGACAGACGACCATAAAACAAAGCCCCAAAAGAAGCAGAAGCCCTCCAGGAACACCGATCTTGACACATTATAATGCATCAATAAAGCGTGTACCGATTCAACCGGGACACGCTTTATCTTTATTTACACAAAACACTTTGCTAAAAGCTGAACTGTGCCCTGCAGGTAAAATTATCATCCTTCAGGTCCTTATCCCACCCGGCCAGGGCCGTCTTTTCATTCATCGGGTGCTCATACCAGAAGGTCATTTTAAAATTGGGAGATACATAATATACATAACCTGCACCAAAGGTATTGTAGCGTATATCCGCAGCCGTTACATTTTTCTTAGTACCTATATCCGTACCGGCAACTTTAGTATTCGGGTCATACCAGTCATATTTAAGCACAGCCTGGTGCTTGGCCGAGCCCAGGTGCTGCAGGAAATAAAAATAAGCCCCGTTAAAATCCCTTAAAGTCAAAGGTCCCGGGGTGCCCACCGGAGTGGTCGGGTACACACCCGGTGTCACAGAACTGCTCAAGGTCGATGTCTGCTGTCCCATGATATATTCGGCCCGGAACTCAGTAACCCCTTTTTTATTGGGGATCTGCAATTGCGCATCCGCACCATAATAGCGCCTTGGCATTATTTTACCGTTTACAGAAGCCGCGCTGTCTAATTGCATATAATCATTGGCATAATGATAATAAGTATTGCTCTGGCTGGCCAGGCCGCCATGCAGATAACTGAGACCCGCAGAGAAAAGCATTTTTGTGCCGGGAATGCCTATCTTCCGGAAAGACAATTTAGCGATCAGGTCTTTATAGCTATCAAAGTCCTGCGTACCCGTCAGGCCCTGCCCGTTATACAAACCCACATCCAGGCCCAGCCATTTAAATTTTGATTCCTTCTTCCTGGGTGCAAAAGAGATCATAGCCCCCAGGTCACGCTCTGTATTCATTAATATCTGCGACATCCTGCCCCGTTCCGGTGTTTCCCGGTTTACAGAAGAATACAACAGTTCAAACCCGAAAGGGCGTGCCATGATACCGGCCGAAAAGTGAAAGAGTTCCAGTTTGTTTTCATAAAAACGGCCCCAGCAATCGCGCACATTCATGCCCCTTTCCGTTCCGTCAAACTGGACCACGAAATAGGTCATAGGCTTACCGGTAGCGGTATAGCCCGTGTAATCCATACGGATACGGCCACGGCGCATCCGGAAACGACTGTTAGAATTAGGAGCAAAATCACCCCCGTTATAGCTTGTAGCACCCTTCTCCTGTATCCATTGATACTGAGGCTGTATATAGCCAGAGAAGCTGATATTACCGAACTTTGTAGCCACCGATAACATACGCTTACCCATAGCAGTAGAGGTATCGATCATATCGGTCAGCAACTCTGTGCTCATATTCCGTTTAGGTAGCGGGTCCAGCTTAGTTTCCTGGGCATATACCCTTAAAGAAGACAGGGAAGCCAGTAAAACGGCAAAGAACATTTTGTTCATAAAAACTTAACTATTTTTTAAAAATAAATTTAAATTAAAGCACAAATGTATCACCAGCTTTTATCTCTTGATGCAATGCAACATTAAGTAATTATTAATTATAAGAATTTTTAGTTCAGCAGCTATAAAGTATCTTCGCCAGATGAAAAAAGTATTCCTCTTAGATGCCTTTGCATTAATATTCCGGGCCTATTATGCCCTGATCAGAAATCCAAGGATCACTTCTACAGGTAAAAATACCAATGCCCAATTCGGGTTTACCAATACATTGATCGACCTGATCAATAAGCAAAAGCCTACGCACATTGCCGTCTGCTTCGACACGCCCGGTGACACGGAACGCCATGTGGACTTTGCAGACTATAAAGCCAACCGGCAGGAAGCTCCGGAAGACTTGCTGGCATCCATCCCGGATATCAAAAAAATCATTGAAGGATTTAATATACCCATCATCGAAAGCCAGGGCTACGAGGCAGATGATGTGATAGGCACCCTTGCCTGGCAGGCCGCAGCCGAAGGCTTTGAAGTATATATGGTGACCCCTGATAAGGATTACGGACAACTCGTCTGCAAAGAGAATGTATTCATCTTCAAACCACCTGCTTTTGGCAACAAAGAAGAGATCATGGACGGAGCAAAAGTATGTGCCAAGTGGGACATACAACGCTGCGAGCAGGTGATCGACATCCTGGGACTGATGGGCGATGCCGTGGACAATATTCCCGGCATTGCAGGAGTAGGTGAAAAAACGGCGGCTAAGCTCCTTAAAGAGTATGATACTTTAGAAAACGTACTGGACAACGCAGAACACATAAAAGGTGCTTTGGGCGAGAAGATCAGGGCAGGTAAAGAAAGTGCCCTACTCTCTAAAAAGCTGGCTACAATTATCACTGATGTACCTGGTGTGCAGTTCCATGAAGGAGATTTTGAATTAAGTCCTATCGATAATGATAAACTAAGCGAAATCTTCAATGAGCTGGAGTTCCGTACCATCGGGAAAAGGCTATTAGGAGAAAGTTTCAAAGTAAACAATAACGAAGCGGTACAAAAAGACCTCTTCGGCAATGATGTAGCCAGCGATAAGAAAGAAAGTGCCGGGCTTTCGGCTACCCTTGAGTTCCCCGAATACCAAACAGCGGCCAGTACACCGCATGAATACAAGATCGTTGCTGCACTGGAAGAAATTGCACAATTACTGGAAGACCTCTCTCAATACAAGGAAATTTGTTTTGATACCGAAACTACAGGCATTGATCCCAACCAGGCAGAACTGGTCGGCATGAGCTTCAGCGTAGAAAAAGGAAAAGCTTATTATGTGCCCGTACCGGCGCAAAAAGAAGAGGCTTATAAACTGGTACATGCTTTTGCTCCATTATTCGAAAACCCGGAAATTACCTGGATCGGGCAGAATATCAAATATGATATCATCATGCTGAAGTGGTACAACCAGCACCTGGTTGGTCCAACCTTCGACACCATGGTGGCACACTATGTGGTAGAGCCCGAAGGCCGTCGTAATATGGACCTGCTGGCACAGCAGTACCTCAATTATGATCCCATCTCTATCACTACCCTGATCGGTAAAAAAGGCAAAGGACAACTCACCATGCGTGAAGCTCCCTTAGCCGATGTAGCCGAATATGCAGCTGAAGATGCAGATATAACACTTCAACTCAAACACAAATTCGAACCGATGCTCAAAGAGAAATCGGTAGAAAATGTGTTTTATAATGCCGACAATCCTTTGGTCAAAGTATTGGCCAATATGGAGTTTGAAGGCGTACGCATAGATGAAGGATTCCTGAACGATTACTCTAAAGTACTGGAAGCGGATGCAAAGATCTTTGAAGAAAATGTGTATGAAGCCGCAGGCGTAAGGTTCAACCTGGCCTCCCCGAAACAACTGGGCGAAGTGCTTTTCGACAAATTAAAACTGGACCCTAAAGCCAAGAAAACCAAAACCGGGCAATATGCCACAGGAGAAGAAGTACTGGCCAAGCTCGCTTCGGAACACAAGATAGTGGATGATATCCTCGGCTTCAGAGAACTGACCAAACTACGTAATACTTACCTGGATGCTCTGCCCACCATGGTCAATCCCAAAACAGGCAGGGTGCATACCTCTTACAGCCAGACGACAGCCGTTACCGGCAGGCTGGCGAGTAACAATCCCAACTTACAGAACATACCGGTACGCTCCGACAGGGGCCGCGAGATCAGGAAAGCATTCATTCCCAGGGATGAAAACCATATCCTGCTCAGTGCCGATTACTCCCAGATTGAGCTACGCATCGTGGCCGCCATCAGCGGAGATAAAAATATGTGTGAAGCCTTCCAGAACGGGCATGACATCCATACGGCCACTGCAGCCAAAGTATATGGCGTGGAGCTTTCTGATGTCACTAAAGAGCAACGCTATAAGGCCAAGAGTGTCAATTTTGGTATTATCTACGGGCAAGGTGCATTTGGACTGGCCGGCAACCTGGGCATCAGCAGAACAGAAGCCAAAGACATCATCGATAGCTATAAAACCGAATTTTCGGGCATTACAGACTATATGAATGAACGGGTGCAGATGGCGCAGGAAAATGGCTTTGCAGAAACAATCCTGGGCCGGAAAATATGGCTTAAAGATATAAAATCAGCCAATGCAGTCGTTCGTGGCTATGCAGAGCGGGCCGCTATTAACGCACCTATACAGGGTTCTGCAGCGGATATGATCAAACTCGCCATGATCAATATAGATAAAGCGATGAAAGAGCAGCAATTCAAATCACGCATGATCTTGCAGGTACATGATGAATTGATCTTTGATGTCCGGAAAGAAGAACAGGAAGCCGTAAAAGCCCTGATCATTGACCTGATGAGCAATGCATTGATTTTGCCGAATAATGTACCCGTGATTGCAGAAGCAGGATTTGGGAACAATTGGTTAGAGGCACATTAGACCACAAAAAATCTATCCGACAGCGCTGAAGTAATGAATATTTACTTCAGCGCTGTCTTTTTATATAAAGAATTCCCAAATTTAAAAAATGACAATAGCCGAGTAAACTTAATGTTTACCTTTGCCTCTTCTCTATCAATTCAACCAATTGAGAAACATTATATTTTAAATGGATTTAGCATACCGTTTATGACACAGACAAGAATTAACCGCCCGGAAGACATAGACAGGATCAATACCTTCTATGCACGATTAAAAGACTTTGACAACCACACGCTTGTAGATGCGTACAATACGGAAAAACGCGTTGTGGGCGTTCATGCGCAAACACTTTATTTAATTGCCATGAACGAGGCCTTCTTAGATCGCTTTGGTAAAAGCCCGGTCAGTATTAACGAAGAACAACAAGTAAGTATAAGCGGACCGATCTATTACATCGACCACCTGCAAACCTTTGACTGGTTTAATAAGAACTAAATAAACCAACCGGATTGGTGCCACATTGAGCTCATCTAAATGCGGCACCAATTTACAATGATCATGTTCACTTTATCATGCTCCCTACCCAGGCACCGCTGGCAAAACAAGCCTGCAGCAAGTAACCGCCCGTAGGAGCATCCCAATCCATCATCTCCCCGCAACAATAAACAGCAGGAAACTGTTTCAGAGAAAGGTCATTATTTAATGCACTGAAAGGTACACCCCCAACCGTAGAGATAGCCTCATCAACAGGCCTTAAAGCTTCAATGGTAAAAGGAATGCGTTTAATAAATTGTCCCAGGAAGTGCCTGTCCAGGAATTCCTCTTTCCTCAGCTTATGCTTAATATAAGCCACCAGAGCTTTGGCAATTTTCAATTGCTTCAAGCCTTCTGTGGGATTTTTCGCCTGTTCCAGGATATGGATAATTTTTTCGAGGCTAAAGCCCGGCTTCGCATCCAGTAATAATGCTTTATTTCCCTGTCTGAATGCACCATTGAGGTAAAAAACAGGTGCCCCTTCAAAACCATATTGCGTAACTACCAGCTCTCCATACTTTTCCTTTTGTCCCAGGTAGCAGGCAACATGCTTTACAGGCTGCCCCTCGAATGCCCGCACCGCCTCCGGCAACGCGATCTCGAAACCGGCATTACTTGCCTCAAAAGGAACTACCTCTATACCTTTTCCCCGGAACAGTTCCAGCCACTTACCCGTAGCACCAGTCTTAGACCAGGAAGCACCTCCTAAAGCCAATACCAGTCTATCATAAGCTTTAGTTTCCTCGTTCCCCTCAACCAACAATGTAACCATATCTGCATCAAAATCGACCATCTGGCAGCCGAACAGGAACGTAGCCCCTAAGCGTTTAAGATAAGCCAGCCAGGCATTTAAAACATCTATGGGCTTAATATGTACCTGTGGAAAAACCTTGCCGGAGGAGCCGATATAAGTGGGAATGCCAATCTTGTCCAGGAAAGCGACCAGGTCGTCTACATCAAATGCCCGGACCATCTCACGGATCTCCTCCCGGTCATACATCTCCAGGAAAGCAGGCTGATCGATACGGTTAGAAAGATTAAAACCACCATGCCCGGCAACCAGGAATTTCCTTCCGGCAGCTTTCTTCTGTTCGTAAAAAGTCACGGCATGGCCGCGCTCAAGCAATAGAGTGCCCGCCATAAGCGCAGCAGGCCCCGTTCCGATGATGATTACCTGTTTAGCTGATTCCAATATTATTTTCCTTACTATAGCAATTACAATAAACGACTGTCCCAGATAAACAGCTCGGTTTCTTTTATCTTAATCTTATTTGAAAAATCAGGATGCCTGGTATTGATCACATAATTAGATTCCCTGGGCAATACTGCAGAAGGCACTTTGAGCAATAAAGTTTTTTGAGACTGGTACCATTCAGAGCCCAGGGCCTGTAGTTCCGGGTAGCTTTGTATCGATTTCCAGTTGGCGGGCAACTGGTCCAGGTCAATCGTTGTGATATCCTTTGGTCCTACCTTCGCTTCAATGATCAGCAATTTATACGTCTGGTCAATCCGGATACCCGAGCGATGCACCACCAGTTCCAGCGTGGCTAATGAAGCCGACCCTCCGGTATAAATGACCATTTCTTCATTTTTATTCCAGCGGTTAGCTACGCCAGAGGCCACTAAAGCATTTGCGTACTGTTCCTTTCTTATATTATACAGCAGCATAGTTCTTAAACATTTTCTCCATACTCCATAGCAGTAAGCCGGTTATCGATCAGGCTGATGCCCGATATCGTATCCATGAAATCCATGGGAGCCTTTTCGTCTAAAAAATAGTTGGGGGCAGCTAACCACTGCTCAAAAACAGCTGTAGTACCAAACACAGCAATACCATGTTTAAATAAAGATAAAATGGAAATGATGTGCTCTTTGGTATTGTCTTTTAGATTCGCCTCTTTAGAACGGTAGTTCCTGAGGGTACGCGGCGTAATATTCAGCCAGTTGGAAATAACTGTATCATTCAAGGTAACCAGCTCATCCATCAATTCTATGTAAGTATTATTTACATTGTTTTTGGAGAGATAAAAGTACACGCTGCCCGGCTCATTGACCGTAGGCAACTCTTTCATAATTTTATTGTATCCTTTATTAGGGGCTTCGCTTTTCATAACACCATCTTTACTACAAATATAACATTTTTCCGAATCAAAAAGGACTTTTTTCCCAATTTTAACCAAACTAAAACATGGCTAATTCAACTTAACGCGAGGGTCGAGTTTTGTATAGAGGAGATCGGTAATGGTGCTGATCACTACAAAGATGGTGGCGGATACGAGGACCGCACCCATAACAACCGGGAAGTCAAATTTATCCAAAGCGTCCACCGTCAGTTTGCCCAGGCCTTTCCAGCTAAAGATAAACTCCACGAAGAAAGAACCCGCCAGCAACTCTGCAAACCAGCCTGAAATGGCGGTAACCACAGGATTGAGCGCATTAGGCAAAGCATGCTTAAACACCACCCTGCTTTTAGAAAGCCCTTTAGCATAAGCCGTGCGTATATAATCCTGGGACAGCACATCTAGCATGGCGCTCCTGGTAAGCTGCGCGATAATGGCCAGCGGGCGAATGCCCAGGGTAATGGCAGGAAGTATTAAATGGCTGAGTGCTAAACGTCTTCCGCCAAAAGGATCATACTCCCACAAGCTACCTACCATTTGCAAGCCGGTAAAATCAGACAGCAGGTAGCCGAAGACATAAGCAATGATGAGCCCGGCAAAAAAGCTGGGTGCGGAAATACCGATCACACTGGAGAAAATAGCACTAAAATCCCAGAACGTATTTTGCCTTAAGGCAGCGAGGATACCCAGTAATATACCAAAAACCGTAGCAATGATCATGGCAGCAGTTGCCAGTACAAAAGTGCCCGGTAGCGAATCAGATAAAATATCCCAAACCAATCTTTTACTCTGGTAAGAACGGCCGAAATAGGGCTTTTTAGCCACCAGGTCATAATCATCCCCCAAAGCAACCAAAGACGAATATTGGTACTTCTTATGACTCACACTGTCCGAAGCATGTACCGTTAGCGGCAGCAGGTCATTCAGGTAATAGCCATACCGGGTTAACAGTGGCTTATCCAGGTTCAGCTCCTTACGCACATTTTCCAGGGAAGCGACATCCGATCTTTGCCCCATCGTCAACCTTGCCGGATCACCGGGCAAAGCATTGAACAACACAAACACCAGGGTGACCACGCCCCATAATACAGAAAGCGAATAAAAAATACGTTTTAAAACAAAGCTGAGTGTCATCGTCAATGGTTGCGTGGTATATGGAAATGCCTTAAAATTAAATACAAAATACTTAAATAACCGCTTTTTACCTTGCTAAAGCCATAAAAGCAGCTTTAAAGTAAATAAATATACTGCACTAACGTTTGCCCTACCGCCTTTAATGTTGCCGTATCAATATGGCGCATATCATCATCAGTGGTATACCAATAGTCCACAAAACCCGTACCGGAGTCTTTCGGCAGATCAATGATATCAATCGTAGGGATGCGGGCTATACTATTAATGAACACATGATCATCCGTGATCATGGCCTCTTCTTCTTGCACAAAATAAGCAGCGTAACCTGCCTGAGCCGCAGCATGCCACACCTCCTGCTGCAAACGCGGTGCATATTTTGCAGCATACCCCTCCAGGGCAAAACGGGCATTACGCCCACCCACCATGTCCAGCAAAATACCGCCAAATGCCCTGTATCGTGCTATATGCGGATGCTGTGCCCAATATTGTGCACCCAGTCCATAAGACTCGGCCCCCCATTTCGCTTTTCCATAGTCCTCCACATCTGTAAACAAGATATCAATACCCAAAGTACTGTCCACACGATAAGCCTGCAGCAGGCGTGCCAATTCCAGCAATACCCCAACACCACTCGCACCGTCATTAGCACCAGGCACGGGTTTTGATTTTTTATTCCGGTCGGCCCAGGGCCTGCTGTCCCAATGTGCCAGCAGTAATAAACGCCTAGATGCTTTTGGATTAAAAGAACCGATAAGATTGATACAGCGCAGCTTTTTCTTGTCTTTAGCCGTTAAAGTGGTTTCCTGCCGGAAAACCGTATCGGCAAATTGAAGCAGGCATTGCTCCAGGTAAGCAGCACAAGCTTCCTGGGCTGCCGAGTTAGGCAGTCTCGGGCCGAAGGCCACCTGCTGCCCGATGTAGTCATAAGCATTCTGCGCATTAAAAACAGGGAGTTCCCGGTAGCTGCCCTTTGGATTATTGACTAAAGCATTTCCTTGTTCAAAGAAAAGCACCATTGCTATCAGCAGGACAATAGATTTGAGAGGCGACCGTTGTTGTATCATACGCAAAGCAGAGGCTATTTAAGAAACTTCCCGATGAGCGGCATCGTTTTCAGCTCAGATCGCTCTAAACGTAAGACCAGCAAACAAAACAGCCCAAACAATACACAACCGGAAGCAATACGGATAAGCACATGATCCGGACCGGAGTACAGCTCCCCGATCTTATGCTGAACAAAATAAAGGACAACAATGGAGACTAGGTAAACCGCTATTCTCTTCACCGGATAAGGCACCGGGAAATAGCGCTGCCCTACCAGGTAGCAAACCACTACCATAGAGGCATAACAAGCTAAGGTGGTCCATGCCGCTGCCCACATTTCATATTTCGGAATAAAGAAATAATTACCGGCCAGCGTAATGGCTGCACCGAACATGGTGATGGCTACACCGATCCTCATTTTATTGGTCACCTTATACCAGGTTGATAAATTATAGTAAATACCACTCAGTACATTGGCAAATAATAACACCGGCACGATATACAAACCGGAATGGTACGCTTTACCCAGGTAATTGATCCAGATATCTTCTAAAAATAAAGCCGTAGTAAGGAAGGCCAGGCAAACAGTGATCACAAACCATTTCATCACTTTGGCATACAGATCGGGCGCGCTTTTATCCTGTGCCCGGCTGAAGAAGAAAGGTTCTGCAGCCATCCGGAAAGCGGTAATGAACATCGTAACAACAATAGAAACCTTATAGCTGGCTGAATAAATACTCTGGATCGTTTTGGCATATTCCTCTGTATTATCAATATACCAGATCAACATCTGACGGTCGATCACCTCATTGGCCACACCGGCAAGGCCGATAAAGATCATAGGTGAAGCATAACCAAACATTCGCTGCCAGAGGCCCGGCTCAAACTTAAACCGGAACTGCTTCCATTCTGCAAACAGGGCCAGGAAGGTAAAAATGCTTTGCAATAAATTGGCAAATAAAACCAAGCTGACAATATCATATTTACGGCTGATCCCGGCCCAGAAGCCATCCGGACTGGCAGCGATCAATTTAGGCATGATCACCAGGAAAAAGAACACGCCCAATATATTGATCACGATACCAAACACCTTGATAAAAGCATACTTCCGCGGTTTCTGCTCCTGTCGCAGGCGGGCAAAAGGAATCGTCTGCAGGGTATCAAAAAACAAGATCCCGATAGCCAGGTTAATATAATTGACATGATCGCTCAGCACAATAAAGTCGGCCACCGGCTGCCGGAAAAAATACATGGTGGCACAAAGCAACAAGGTACTGATGATCAGGGAACCGAAAGCGGTATTATAAATATTGCGGGAATTGGTTCTTTCCAGGGAGCAAAAACGGAAGTAAGCCGTTTCCATTCCATAAGTAAAGATGACATTTAACAGGGCAAAATAGGAGTAGATCAGGCCTATACTACCATATTGGATCACTTCTCCGGGGTTAACCAGGAAATAAGTCAACAGCGGTGTCATCAATGCATTCAGCATCTTAGCAGCGACCGCACTTGTGCCATACCAGATCGTTTGTCCGGCTAGTTTTTTTACTTCTGACAAGGTTGTTTCATTTTAAACCACAAACTTAGGGCAATTTATAATAAGAGGCAGGAAAATGATGCGTGTGATATTACCTAATTATCAAGTGACTGAAATATGCCGAGGAGTATCCCGCAAAAATTCGTAAACTTGCGCATCTCAAAACAACAACAAAAGAAATGTCCAGAACCCCAAGTATTCTCATCGTGAACGATGATGGTATTACAGCACCCGGCATTGCACGCCTTATTGAAGCTGTTCAGCATTTAGGAACGATTACAGTAGTGGCACCGGATAGTCCCCAATCAGGAATGGGACATGCCGTAACCATCGGCAATACACTGCGCCTGGAGCCTGTAGATATTTTTCATGAATTAGGGGTTGAGGCCTACCAGTGCAGCGGCACGCCGGTAGATTGCGTGAAGATAGCCCAGGACATCATCCTGAAACATAAACCCGATCTCTGTCTGAGCGGGATCAATCATGGCTCTAATGCCTCTATTAATGTCATCTATTCCGGCACTATGTCTGCAGCTATGGAAGCCGCTATTGACGGCATCCCCGCAGCAGGCTTCTCCCTCATGGACTTCAAATGGGATGCGGACTTTTCTGTAGCCCAGCAGGTAGCCCGTGAAGTGGCCGAAAGAATGCTGGCCTCCAGGCTTCCGGAGAATTTTCTCTTGAATGTAAATATTCCCCGTTGCCCGGCAGAAGAGTTCAAAGGCATCAAAGTGGCACGCCAGGCGATGGCGCAATGGAAAGAAAATTTTGAAAAACGAATTGACCCAAGGGGAAAAGATTATTACTGGATGACGGGCAAATTTGTCAATTACGATGTAGGCCTGGACACCGACCTTGAAGTGCTGAAAGAAGGCTATGCCTCTGTGGTACCGGTAAAGTTTGACCTGACCGACCAGGAGGTAAAATCATGGCTTAAAAGCAGCTGGAAGATATAAAAGTAGCTAAGCAGATTAGCGAAACCTATAAGGTTTTTAAAACCTTATAGGTTTTTAAAACCTTATAGGTTTTTTTGCAGGATGGCCAAAACTCATACGGAACAACAATAAAGAAAAAGCCACTCTTTCCAGAGTGGCTTAAATATTTGTACTTGTTTTGTCTAATAAGGATTAGAACTTAGGACAAGAGAAGTTGTAGCGTTTTCTAACGATCTTATCAATTACACCGTTATAAATAGCAGACATTTCCAATGCACCCTGTCCCTGGTTGATCTGGTTCATACCGGAAAGCGTTACATCATAGGCAAAGCCTAACTGCCATTTTCCCCATTCAAAACCTACATATGGCGCAATTGCATCACCATATCTGTACCAGGCACCTAAGTATAAAGTAGTATTGCTATGATCTTCGTCATTATAAGGGTTCAGGATAAATCCTACCGCACCACCAATCAATAATTCATAAGCAGAACCTTGTTGTTGGTACATAGTGCTCAAATAAGCAACTGTATTAGGGTTTAAGTTCAACTGACCACCTATATAACCGTTAATACGGGAGTGAATACGTACATCAGCCGCAACGTTTTGCCCGGTGAACTTCTCAACAGGTCTGGTTAAGTGAAAGTAAGATACCCCTGCATAGACCATTGCATTCTCAGAAGCTTTACCGGAATACAACAAACCTGCGTTAAAATCAGGATAAGTAAGATCTGCATTCTGTAAATTTTCCTGTGTAGGCAGGTAAACATCAGGGCGGCTCAGATCGATCTGGTCACCGAATACCAGCTTAGAAAAATTCACTGATTTTTGAACTAAAGCAGCCTGAACACCTAAGGAAATATGGTGCTGTTTTTCCAGGCCCAATGCTTTATGATAAGCCAGGGAAACACCGGCATTAATACTTGTTAATGCACCTGTACCGGCTCTGTCATACAACAGGTTTAAACCGAATCCGAAACCATCACCTTCAGGCAACTTATCTCTCAGGATCTGCCTGTCGTAAGAGATAGAACCTGTCATATATGGATTATTAGAAACATTATACCATTGCGTTCTCGCAATAGCCGTCATCCTAAAATCTGTATTAATAAGGCCGGTGTGAGCCGGGTTTAAGTTTAATGGTGAGGAGAAATATTGAGTAAAGTGCGGATCTTGAGCAATAGCATCAGAACCAACACCCATCAAAGCGACTGTAGCACCTAATAAAATTTTCTTCATTGATTTGAATAAATTTTGATGATTGTTCAGGGTAATATTCTTGTCAAATATACTCCAAATATTCACATTCCTATAACTTTCTTAATTTTTTTTCTAAAATTTGAGCAATGGCCTCATTTTAAAACTGCAATTTGCTGCCGAAAGCCAGATCCCCGGCATCTCCCAGCCCGGGAACAATATACCCTTTAGCCGTCAATTCTTCATCAATATCGCCTGCCCAGATGTGCACTTCCGGGTATTTGCGCAACACCGTTTCCAGGCCTTCTGTACAGGAAATCACCGTAACGATATGGATCTGTTCCGGTCTGCCAAATTCCAGCAATCCCTGTATGGCCAGTAATAAAGAAGCCCCGGTGGCAAGCATAGGATCGGCGATGATCAATATCCGCCCTTCCAGGTCCGGACAGGTGACATAGTTTTGCTCAATTTCAAAGGTCCCGTCATTTTTATTATGCTTCCTGTAAGCAGCTATAAAGGCTGCATCTGCATGATCAAAATAATTTAGCAAACCATGATGCAAGGGCACTCCTGCTCTTAATATGGTCGCTAAAACAGGTTGTTTCTCTAAAACTTGTTGCTTTTTCAGTCCAAGTGGTGTTACCACCTCTACCTCTTTAAATGATAACATTTTACTGATCTCATAAGCAGCAATTTCGCCGATACGTTCCGTATTTCTTCTGAAACGCATCTTATCTTTTTGAACCTCAACACTTCTTATTTCCTGCATCCAATTGGATACCAGCGAGTTTTGTGCGCTTAAATTTGTTATCATTTTGTAAATAGCATTCGATTGGTATGCAAAATATGACTTTCTTTACTCCTATGCAAAATTAAGTGCTCCCATTTCACTGGCATTCATGGTGCTGCAACAAGTACCGGCATTAAACCGATTCAGGCCAAAACAGGCAAAAACCGGAGTATTTAAATTCAATTTAAACCTAACAGTTTGTCAAATATCTAAGTACTTAAGTCAAATGATATAAATAAAATTTATTTTTGTAGTATCAAGTTTAAAACAAACATGAAAAACACGATGTTTAAACCCTTTTCACTGCTATTAACTATACTTTTCCTCGCTTGCTTTTTTTCAGCCGGTGCGCAGGACAAGAACAATAAATTTGGCATCAAGCAGGCCAATGTAGGCCCTAATGATACCATCCTGGCCTATGGCAAAATATTCGAGGGCGACACCCTGCCCCACTGGTATCTGCAGGAAGTTTTTGTTGTAGAGAGTTACCTGGACAAGAACCGCAGTTCCCAGATGGCCCGTTTGCGTCGCAATGTGTACCTTGTTTACCCTTATGCTGTAGAGGCAGCCCGCATCTTAAACGAGCTGGATAGCGAACTCAAGAAAGCAGATGGCAGAAGGGATAAAAAGAAATACCTGAAAGCCGTAGAAGCCCAATTAAACGAAAAATTCAAAGAACCCTTAAAAAACCTGAGCACCACCCAGGGCTCTATCCTCGTTAAGCTGATCAACCGTCAAAGCGGCCGTGATGTCTATTCCATTATTAAAGAATTAAAGGGCGGACTTAATGCCCGGATCTCCCAGACAGCGTTCTACTTCTTTGACAATAACCTTAAAGCCCAGTATGATCCTTTTAACGCCGATAAAGACATTGAGGCCGTGGTGAGAGAGATCGAATCTAAAGCCTATTACAATTACCAGATCCAGAATACCCCGGTATTGAAAATTTCCGAAAAAAGATAAATCCTGTTCCCGAACGGGAATGACCCAAAAGCCTCCGTATTGTCTATTGAGTTGACTCAACACACAATGCGGAGGCTAGATATTTATAGCATTCCGGCCGCCCCCTTAAGTCTTTTTGCCCTCCATCATTTTAGCATATTCTTGTTTAAATTTAGGCTACTTTTGTGCCCTAAATTATCAGCAATGAAGGTATTTTTAATGGCAATAGGAGCCCATCCCGACGATGTAGAGTTGGGCTGTGCAGGTACCATTTATAATCATATACGTAAAGGTCAGGAAGTAGCTATTGTAGACCTCACAGAAGGCGAGCTGGGCTCAAGAGGCAGTGTTGCCACCAGATATGCCGAGGCAGAAGCGGCAAGAAAAATATTACAGGTTGCTCATCGCTACAACCTGCAGATGGCAGACGGCTTCTTTGAACACAGCCGGGAAAATGTACTGAAACTGGTACAGATCATCCGGAAGCATAAACCTGATGTATTACTGGCTAATGCACCTACAGATCGCCACCCCGACCATGGACGTGCCGGGCAGCTGATCCGGGATGCGGCCTTTTTAAGCGGATTACGCAAAATTGAAACGGAACTGGATGGCGTAGCCCAGGAAGCCTGGCGGCCCAAAAGAGTGTTCAATTACATACAGGATAAATTCATAGAACCAGATTTCATTGTCGACATCAGCGAAAGTATGGATATCAAAATGCAATCTGTAGTGGCTTACGGCAGCCAGTTTTTCAGCAAAGAGCATGAAAGCGATCCGGTAACCTATATATCGACAGATGCTTATTTAAACAAAGTGCGTAACCGGGCAGAGCAATTGGGCAGCAGGATAGGTGTCGCTTATGGAGAAGGCTTTATTTCAGAATTTTCGATCGGGGTAAAAGACCTGGACCAGTTCCTCTACCCGAAACTCTCCTAAGCGGAGCAAAGAATTACAGACAAAAAACAATTAATTCAACAAAATATTTGGACGATTAAAATAAAAGTTGCACCTTTGCAGTCCAAAAAAAATTAAAAATAGTAAGATATGGCACGTGTATGTCAGGTAACCGGAAAAAAACCTATTACAGGTCACAAAGTATCTTTTTCTAACAAGAAATCTAAGCGTCGCTTTTTGCCAAATTTGCAAACTAAGCGTTTCTATTTAGTTGAAGAAGATCGTTGGGTGACTTTAAAAGTATCATCTGATGCAATCCGCACAATCAACAAAAAAGGACTTTTAGCAGTCGTAAAAGATTTACGCGCTAAGGGTGTAACAGTTTAATTTAGTTTAAAAATTTAAAAATATTATCTGAGATGGCTAAGAAAGGCAATCGTGTTCAGGTTATTTTAGAGTGCACAGAGCACAAAGATTCTGGAATGCCGGGAACAAGTCGTTATATCACAGTTAAGAATAAGAAAAATACGCCTGAGCGTATTGAGTTGAAAAAATACAACTCTATTCTTAAGAAAGTAACGCTTCACAAAGAAATCAAATAATTTTAATTAATTGTCTGACCCTTTCCCTATGGGAGAAAGCTTAAGACCAAAACGTATTAACAATGGCAAAAGCAGCAAAAACCGCGATCAAGAAAGATCCTAATGCTAACTTGGACGCGAAAAACTTTACTAAAGTTGTAAAAAGTGTACGTAGCCCTAAAACAGGTGCTTATACATTTAAAGAAGCTATTATCCACAAGGATAAAGTAGCTGAATATTTCGCTAAGAAATAAGATAGAGCATACACGCAAGATCAATCGCTACCATATTTAAAGGTGCAGCATGGATGTAAATTCGTGCTGCATTTCTGTTTCTATACCCCATCCTGCCTCATTATAATCTTGCCAATTTAGTATAGCCACGGCTTTTTTAAGTTATTCTGTTCCTTATATGCCGTAACTTCCTGTTTAAAATTCAGTAAGATGGCGCATACTAAAATGTCCTACTCTTTTGGCAGCTCTGCTACCTCGCTGCTGGGCCAGACCATCGGTCAAAATCTCCGGCAGACCTGCAAGCAGTATCCTCAACATACCGCCATCATCAGCATGGCACAAAATATTCAACTGGACTACACGGCCTTCTGGCAAGCCACCACACAAATCGCCAAATCATTGATCGCAATTGGCATACAGGCAGGCGACCGGCTGGGCATATGGGCACCCAATCGTTATGAATGGACCTTATTGCAATATGCAACAGCCAGGATCGGCGTGATACTGGTGAATATTAACCCGGCCTACCGCGTTTCGGAACTTGAATATGTGATCAACCAATCGGCCATTAAAGTAATGGCTGCCTGTGTACAGTTTAAATCCAGCCATTATAAATCCATGATAGAAGCAGTGCGCAACAGCTGCCCCAGCCTGGAACATGAACTATATTTTGAAGAGAACTGGAACGAATTTCTGGCAAAGGGTACTGATGTTCAGGATGAAGTATTGGCATCTTGGGAAGAAAGGGTACAGATCGATGACCCGGTAAATATTCAATATACCTCCGGCACTACCGGATTTCCCAAAGGAGTTACCCTCTCTCACCACAACATTTTAAACAATGGCTTCTTTATCGGGGAACGCCTGCAGTACAGTCACCGGGACAGGGTCTGCATTCCTGTGCCCTTCTATCATTGCTTCGGTATGGTCATCGGCAATATTGCCTGTACCACGCACGGTGCTACTATGGTCATTCCCGGTGAAGCCTTCGATCCAGAAAGATCGCTGCTGGCAGTAGAAAAATATCAATGTACGTCTTTATATGGCGTACCTACTATGTTTATTGCCATGCTGGCCTTAGATAACTTTGAACAGTTCCAACTGGGCAGTTTGCGCACCGGGGTCATGGCTGGTTCTCCCTGCCCTGTAGCCGTCATGAAGGAAGTAAAGTCCCGGATGCATATGTCTGAAATATCGGTGTGCTATGGCATGACAGAGACCTCTCCGGTATCCCTGCAGACGAAGATAGGTGTGCCTTTGGAAAAGCAGGTGAGCACCGTAGGTACCGTTATGGATCACCTGGAAGTGAAGATCATCGATCCTGCCAGCGGCCATATGTTGCCACAAGGCACAAAAGGAGAGCTATGTACCAGGGGCTACTCTGTAATGCTCCGGTACTGGAACAACCCTATTGCCACAGAAGCAGTAAAGGATGCCGGCGGATGGATGCACACGGGAGATGAAGGCCTAATGGATGAAGAAGGTTATATCACTATTACAGGCCGTATCAAGGACCTCATCATCCGGGGTGGAGAGAATATATCACCTAAAGAAGTGGAGGACTTCCTGTACACCCATGAAAGCATTGAAGACGTACAGGTGATCGGTGTACCGGACGAAAAGTTCGGGGAGCAAATAATGGCCTGGGTCAAATTAAAAGCCCATGCAGGCAGCACAACAGAACAGGAGCTGACGGATTACTGCAAACAAAACATAGCTCACTACAAAGTGCCCAGGTACTGGAAATTTGTAGAAAGCTTCCCCATGACGATTACAGGAAAAATAAAAAAGAATGAAATGCGTGCTATAGCAGCGCAGGAGCTTGGATTAAATCCGCCACAATAAGGATTAAGCCAGTAAAGCTTTTACATCTGCCACCAGTTGTTTCGTACTGAAAGGTTTGGTCACATACTTGTCTGCACCCAGTGCCAGGCCTTTCTGTATGGCATCATCCGTTGTTTTGGCACTCAGGAAGATCACCTTGATATCTTTGAGGGATTCGGTGGTCTTTACGGTTTTACAGATCTCGTACCCGTCTACATCCGGCATCATAATATCCAGCAGTACCAGGTGCGGATGCTCCGTCCTGATGTGCTCCAAAGCCTCTGTACCATTGCGCGCGATCAACACCTCATAGCCGCTCTTCTTCATCAGGAATTCGAGCGACATCAGGATATACGGATCATCATCCACTACCAATACTTTATAAGCCATAACCTCTATTTATCATTACTGTCAAAATGTGCCGGTAAGCTGAATGCTATATGTGCACCTACGGCATAACTGGTATCTGCCCAGATCCTGCCATTATGCAAATCTATAATTTTTTTACTAATTGCAAGCCCCAGGCCACTGCCCTCGGGCTTTCTCAGACTCTGGTTCTGAGCCTGGAAAAATTTATCAAAAATAAGTTCCTTCTCTCCTGCGTCAATGCCCTTACCATCATCACTCACCCATACCTGCCATTCATCTTCTGTAAAGTGGGTATGAACGGTTATTTTTGTTTTGGCATATTTGAGCGCATTGCCCATGAGGTTCACCAGCACCTGCTTGATGAGGTCGCGGTCGCAGCTCAGGAGCATCATGGCATTGGTCAATTGCAGTTCCAGCTGCAGTGCTTTCATCTGGATGCTGCCTTCCAGTGTCTGGGCGACTTCGCGCACCAGGTCCCGGAGATCTACCTGGCTTAAGTTCAGCCGCTGCTTACCTGCCTCAAACTTCTCAATCCTCAGCACCTGGTTGATCAGGTTGGCCAGGCGATTGGCCTCATTAATGGTTGATTGCAGGTACATTTCTTTGGTTGTCTCATCCAGGTCGGGATTGTCCAGCACAATCTCACTTAATGCGATGATAGAAGTTAAGGGGGTCTTCAACTCATGCGTGACGGTGTACAGGAATTCATTCTTGATCTGGTCCGCTTTGTTCAGTTCTTCATTCGCTTTTTTAAGTGCGCTGCTCGCCTTTTGCAATTCCGCAGATTTCTTCATCAGTTCGCGGTTGAACTCTCTTACCTTTTGATTTTCCTGGATAATGGCATACATCTCCCGGTAAGAGATCTCCTCTTCCAGTGTCGAACGCTTGATCAGGGAACGGGCTGCAGTAGCCCCGATGACACCACCCAGCAACCTTTCTGTAAAGGCCACCAAACGGTTATGTGCCGGTTCATGCGGATCAATTTCAATATCGTTTTTCTCGGCATATTTGATGATCAGTCCCTCTGCTTTGCCCACACCGATAAAGCTGCCCAACACCTGGTACAGGTCCTTAAGCTGTGCCCTGCCCTTCCAGGCCATATCTATATTCAGCTCCCGGTCATACTTATCATTGTCCACATACAGCTCACTAAAATAAGACTCCTGCGAGCTCTTCTTGGTAAACATCGACACCAGCACCAGGGTGAGCACATTAAGGCCTAGACTCCAGAACAGGCTATGGGCCAATGGCGGCAGGGCCTGAAGCCCAAACAGAGCTTTGGGCTTCAGGAATGAGATGCCCAATAAGCCGGTATCCAGCACGCTTTTAGGAATTAAAAAAGAACCTGCCAATTGAGGTACCAATGCAGTGTACATCCATACCGTAAACCCGATACACAAACCTGCTATAACGCCCTTTTTATTGGCATCTTTAAAGTAGAGGCCTGCAAACAGCGCCGGGGCAAAATTAGCGACAGCAGCAAAAGACAGCAGCCCTATGGAGACCAGGGAGGTGCGTGGAGCAAAGAATACATAGAAGATAAGTGCAGCCAACAGTATCCCGATAATGGATAGCCTGCGGATCAGTAAAATACGTTTCAGGTTGTTCTGTGCCTCTCCTTTCCTGACGGTATAGGAAGTTAAGAACAAAGGGATCACAATATTATTGCTTACCATAATACTCAGAGCGATGGTCTCCATAATGATCATCCCCGTTGCCGCGCTCAGGCCGCCCAGCCAGGTAAATACAGCCAGGGCATAGGATTTAAGCTTAATGGGTATCGCCAGCACATAAGTATCCGGCAGCACTTCTGTGCCCTGGAACATATACATACCGCATAAGGCAATCGGCAGCACCACGATGTTCATCAGGATAAGATAAGTAGGAAAAGACCAGGCCGAGTGCTTCAGGTTGGCCTGGTTATCATTCTCCACGAAATTGATATGAAATTGCCGGGGCAGCAGGATGATGGCAAAGGAAGACAGGCAAAGCATCGTCATCCAGTTCATATAGCCGCTGCTGTCCTTTATGGTAAACAGTTTTGAGATATCCTGTGTCGCACCCACCTTAGCAACCATATCGCCCAGCCCGTCGAACACACCAAAAATAATAAAGCCACCTACCACGACCAGTACCAAAAGTTTAAATATTGATTCAAAAGCAATCACCGCCATAAGTCCCGGATGCTTCTCTGATGTATCCAGTTTTCGTGCACCGTATAAAATGGAAAATACAGCGATAACAATGGTTGTGGCCAAAGCAATGGAATTGAGATTGGAAGCGGGCTTGATCTCTTCTATCAAATCCACGTGGTTAAAGACTTCCAGGCTGGAAACAATGGCTTTCAGTTGCAGGGCAATATAGGGCACCAGGCCGAAGATACAGCAGATCGTCACCAGCGCACCCAGGGTAGAGCTTTTGCCAAACCGCACACTGATAAAGTCTGCAATGGAAGCAATATGTAATTGTTTACTGATCTTAAATATCTTCTGCATCATGCCGTAGCTCATGGCCAGCATGATCGTAGGGCCGAGGTAAATAGTGAGGAAGTCGATACCGCTTTGCGAAGCTCTGCCCACACCGCCATAATAGGTCCAGGTGGTACAATATACCGCCATGGCAAAGGTATGCAACCAGGGATGCCTGATCCATTTATTGTCCTTACTTAAGCGCTGTGCCCTGTTGGCAATAAGGAAGAGCAGCAATAAATACAACAATCCGAAAACAACAACCCAGGTATTCATTTCTTTATTTTTTTACTCATTACGACCAATGCGATGGCCAGAACGGCAAGCACCCAAACGCCAAAAATATAAACTGCCTGTACCGGTATGCCCCATATAAGCTTATAGGTATCAAAAACGGTGATCAGCGGAAAAACCATAAACAGCATCAATAAGAAACCTATCAATACCACTCTTTGCTGTTTCATCTTCAAGGAATTTATAATTGCATAAAAATATAAAACCTCAGGCAGAAACCTAAGGTTTTATACGTTTATATTGAAGGCGGCTAAGGCCTGTCATCACCGAATTCGCCCTGCAAAGCGTAAATGCCGAATATCAGCAAACCGCCTACAATGATCGGTAACAGGACAAACAAAATGATGATACCGAAAACCAGATCTTCCTGCTTGTCGCTCGTAATTTTCGGGAAGCCGAATTCCGTGATGCCGAAATAGGCAACCGCAATGGCCATCGCTATCCAAACGATACCTAAAACTCTTTTAATTGAATTCATATCCAAAATAATTTAATCGTTAATAATATTTTTATTCACTTAAAGTCCTTGGTTTGTTACTTACATAGATCACACCTATGACAAAACATACAGCGGCCACAATGATCGGGTACCAAAGGCCTTCCAGGTACCATTGCTGATGCCCGCTGGCTTTTGCATTACTCACGAGGTAAGTACCTACAGCCGGCAGTAAGCCTCCGAACACCCCATTACCAATGTGGTAAGGCAGGCTCATAGAAGTGTAACGGATATTAGTTGGGAAGAGCTCTACCAGGAATGCCGCTATAGGGCCATACACCATGGTTACAAATACTACCTGCACAAATACCATCAGGATCAGTGTCCAGCGGTCGCTGCTATTGATATGTACTTCTACCGTCTCTTTAGCCTTGGCCGTATTTTTCACACCTGCGGCATCCAGTGGTGTTGCTATTGTTTTTTTATGAATAGTACCATCAGTATAGGTTGTGGTCGTTACTTCTTTGGCTATAGACACACCATGATCCTCTTCTGTAGTTGTGGCCACTTCAGGCGCTGCTGCTACGGCCGTTTTATTGGCTACATTGGTGGTCTGGAACATCTTATCGTAGATGGGGCGATAAGAGCATAATGCAATCAGCATACCACCCAGCATGATCCATTTACGGCCCACTTTATCGCTCAACCAGCCGAATAGTAAAAACAAAGGTGTACCCATCACCAGGGCAATAAACATCAGGTTATCTACCTGCCCTTTATCGATCTTCATGGTGTTTTCCAGGAAACTCATCGCGTAAAACTGCCCGGTGTACCATACTACACCCTGCCCCATGACCATACCAAACAAGGCCAGCAATACATATTTAAAGTTCAGTTTGTTGCCGAAGCTCTCTTTAAGCGGGTTCTTAACGATCTTGCCGCTTTCTTTTGCTTTAGCGAACATAGGCGATTCATCCATATTTTTACGGATCAGGTAAGAGACCAGTACCATCAGGATCGACACCCAGAAAGGCACACGCCATCCCCACTCACTAAAGGCTTCTTTGCTTAAGGTCACACGGGTACCCATAATTACGAGTAAAGAAATGAACAGGCCTAGTGTTGCCGTAGCCTGTATCCAGGAAGTCATATAGCCGCGTTTACTGGAGTCGGAGTGCTCTGCCACATAAGTAGCGGCACCGCCATATTCACCGCCGAGTGCAAGCCCCTGCAACAGCCTTAATATAAGGACCAGGAAAGGGGCCAGGAAGCCGATGGTCTCATAAGAAGGAATACAACCGATGAGGAAGGTAGCCCCACCCATGATCAATAAGGTGACCATAAAAGTATATTTACGACCGATAAGATCACCCAGTCTGCCGAAGAAAAGCGCCCCGAAAGGTCTTACCACGAAACCTGCCGCAAAGGTGGCCAGGGTACTGAGGAAAGCCGCTGTAGGATTGTCTTGCGGGAAAAATTTGGAAGAAATGATGGTAGCAAGGCTACCGAAAATGAAGAAGTCATACCACTCGATCATAGTACCTACAGAAGAGGCACCGATCACCTTGAGTAGGGTCTTATTTTTGCTTGGACTGCTCATAGTTCTGATTGCTTTTGAGTATTAAATAATTTGTGTTGTAGAAATAACTTGTTTTGAAACGCTTTTAGAGGAAGACATGGAATTGTACGATAAACTCTCCCTTGCTGTCGCTGACCACGTACTCGTTGTTTTCCCTGAAGTAGAGTGGCCTATGGCTGTACTGTGCCGTGATCTTTGCATTATGCCCGTTCAGGAAAAAGTTGGAACCGATGTCCCAGGAGTTGGCGTTCTGGTCCGTTACTTCTAATGCTTTATAGGTATTGGCTACATAAGGCATGATCCTTACCTTCTGGTTAGTGCTCCATTTCGGGATCAGGTAGCCCAGGTGAGCATACACCATCTGCCCGGTACCAAACATAAGCCTGCTGTTGCCCGCACCGCTGATACTGGAAGGTGTAGTAGCCGCAGGGTTCAGGCCACTGGCTACGTTCATGATACCAATACTCCGGTTATAGTTAGGACCGAAATTATAATTGTAGTAAGCCGCGTAGAAGCTGATGGCAGCTTTCTTTGAAGGATCGCCCACGGGCATATCTCCATACACATCTGCACCAAACATATTAATGTCATGCTTTTCTACCGCACCGGCGCTGCTCAGGCTCTTTGTACCATCACTGTTGTGGTAAAAGCCTGCGCCCACATTCAATACCTTTTTAGTACCCAGGTAAGTCCCTACGCGGTAACCTAAAAAGTTAGACTCTTTATCAAAAAACTGGTAATCTACATAGCCTTGTATAGCAGGCTTACTATCCCCGTTATTGTCCACGGCTATACTGCCTTTCAGGGAATCATAAACCGGCACTATGTTCGTAGCAAAGGGTTTGTTCAGGGAAAAGTTATAACTGAATTTTTTGAAATTACCTTTGATGTACATCCCCATCTGGCGGGCAAACTGATCGGAGTTATCGATCAAAGCCCAGTTGACGATAGGTGCATCAAGGGTCATCATGTTTAAGGTGCTGGAACTGGTGAGCCGGCTTACCCCGTTAAACAAATGCATACCTGCCCCGAAGTGTAAAGAGAACTCGTTCTTCTTATTTTTTAATTTATCGATCTCGGGAATAATGGCATATTCTGCATATGCATCGTGAATAAACAAGCCTGGCTTCTTCCCGGCACCATATCCTCCTGTGCCCGAAGAACCGCTGGCACCACCGCTGGCAAAAGATTGGTTATTGATACCAAAATGAGAAAGGATCAGGAAACGATCAGATATCTGTGCGTAAAAGATGAGACGGGACCTGCGCAGCCCGATATCGAAAGTATTGTCTTTCGCTTCTCCGTTTACCATAGTATTGGGATTATTCTGGTTAGAACGTACCCACACCTGGTTCATGAAAAGAAAACGCAGGTACTTGGAACCTGAAGGGTCCAGGTTTATTTTTAAACCGGCACCATAATTATCGGTAAGCGCTTGTGGCTTTGTAGTATCTGATTGTGCCAATACGGAAGGACCAAGTAGGGAAGCCGCTATCAACAAGGGGAAAAATGAACTTCTGTTAAGCATAAGATTGCGATTTTTTCTTATGCTAATTTTGAGATAAAGAATTTGGTTTACAAATTTTTACTACTTCCCTGCTAAATGTATAGCTAATGCTTAAACCGGTCCCAGCGGATCACCATATATTTATCACCCAGCTCTGTGATCAAAACGCCGGCTCCCTTCAGGTCCTGGCGGTTCTTAGAGAACTCCACCAACTCATCATGAGACAAAACCTGGTAGGTAGGTTTGTACTCTAAATTCTCCGGTCTTGTGATCCCGAACTTCTTCACCCAGTTCATCACGCTCACGTGGCTGATGCCTAAAATACGCTCGATCTCACGAAAAGTAACCCCTTCAATATACAACTGAAGTGCCTTGATGACGTAATACGAATCTATGTTCTTACCTTCTTTGGTAACGGTATAAAAATAGCCACAATCCTTGCATTTGTACCGTTGGCGGCCTTTAACGACACCGCTTTTCGTGTACTCTTGTGACTTGCATTTGGGGCAGAATATTTTTTCCATGACCTAAAATTAGCCATTGCTTTTGATAAATTATATACCTTTTTACCATAAATATACCTATTTAGCAACATACAGTTTAGCATTCTTACTATATGATTCTAATTTAGTTGTTGTAAATAATCAACCAAATTCATAGCATGTCTTATCCCTACCAAATCCAATCATACGAGCAGTATCGCAGTGTTTATGCAGAAAGTATCCATCACCCGGAAGCCTTCTGGGCCGGGGTTGCCGGGCATTTCTCCTGGCATAAAAAATGGGAGCAGGTACTGGAATGGGATTTCAAAACGGCACATATTGCCTGGTTTAAAGGAGCGCAATTGAATGTTGCTGAAAATTGCCTGGACCGGCATCTTGCTGCAAAAGGAGATCAACCGGCCCTGATCTGGGAACCCAATGATCCGGAAGATGCTTCCCGGACACTGACTTATACAGAACTGCATCATAAAGTAATGCAGTTTGCCCATGTACTCAAAAACAATGGTGTAAGCAAGGGCGACCGTGTCTGTATCTATATGGGCATGATCCCCGAGCTGGTTATTGCCATGCTGGCCTGTGCCCGCATAGGTGCGGTACATTCTGTTATATTTGGCGGCTTCAGTGCGCAGAGTATCGCAGACCGCATACAGGATGCGGAGGCCAATACCGTCATCACTTGTGATGGTGCTTACCGGGGCAATAAAGTGATCCCGCTCAAATCCACGATTGACGATGCTTTACCCTTTTGTCCTTCGGTCAAAAAAGTGATTGTGTGCACCCATACGCGCACCCCCGTAAGTATGCTCAAAGGCCGTGATATCTGGTGGGAAGATGAAGTGGCGCTGGTAGCAGAGCAGGGTAACCCGTATATCGCACCGGAAAGTATGGATGCAGAAGACACGCTGTTCATCCTTTATACCTCCGGTTCTACGGGTAAGCCCAAAGGTGTGGTGCATACCACAGCCGGTTACCTGGTCTGGGCCAATTATACTTTTGTAAACGTGTTCCAGTACCGGCAAGGCGATGTTCACTTCTGTACCGCAGATATCGGCTGGATCACCGGGCATACGAGTGTGGTCTATGGCCCGCTCTCTGCAGGCGCTACCACGCTGATGTATGAAGGTATTCCTACCTGGCCGGATGCGGGCCGCTTATGGGAGATTGTAGAAAAGCATAAGGCCACTACCCTCTTTACTGCGCCCACAGCGATCAGGAGCCTGATGGGCTTCAATACCGAATTTCTGAAAGACAAGGACCTGTCCAGCCTGAAAACACTGGGCACGGCAGGGGAACCCATCAATAGTGAGGCCTGGCATTGGTTCCATAAGAATGCAGGTAAAAGCTCTATTCCCCTGGTGGATACCTGGTGGCAGACAGAAACGGGAGGACCCATGATCGGCAGCCTTTCGGGCGTTACACCTACAAAAGTATCCTGCGCCACCTTACCTATGCCGGGTATACAGCCTGTGCTTGTAGACGAACAGGGCCACATTTTAGAGGGCAATGATGTAAGTGGTAATTTATGCATTAAGTTTCCCTGGCCGGGAATGTTGCGCACGACCTACGGAGATCATGAACGGTTCCGGCAAACCTATTTCAGCACTTATGAAAATATGTATTTCACCGGGGATGGCTGTATGCGCGATGAAGAGGGTTTTTATAAGATCACTGGCCGGGTGGATGATGTGCTGAATGTAAGCGGTCACCGGCTGGGCACGGCAGAGGTAGAGAATGCGATCAATATGCACCTGGGCGTGGTAGAAAGCGCCATTGTGGGCTATCCTCATGATGTGAAAGGGGAAGGTATCTACGCCTATATTGTCTATAAGGGCCATGAGGACGAGGATAACCTTACCCGGCAGGATATAGCCCTGACGGTTTCGAGGATCATCGGGCCTATAGCCAAGCCGGACAAGATCCAGTTTGTAAGGGATCTGCCCAAAACAAGAAGCGGAAAGATCATGAGAAGGATACTGCGTAAAATTGCAGAAGGGGAATTAAATCAGCTGGGTGATACTTCTACCCTACTGGACCCTACGGTCGTAGAGGAGATTAAGTCCGGGCGGCTGTAATAGAAAAAGACTGTCTAAAATGATCGTTATTTCGAGCGAAACGCAGTGTAGCCGAGAAATCTCATAAACATAAATACTTGATTTCAGATTGCTACATTCCGCTGTGCTATTTTGAAAGGACGAAATAATATTTTCAGACAGCCTTTACTATATCAGTTGTTCAAGCCGGGAACACTATCTTTTATTCTTGTTCATAAAATTAGACAGCTCATTGCGCTCGCTGCTGAAAGTGAGTTCCTGCAATACGGAATAGTAGAGCTGCGGATCAAGAACCGTTAAATAGGCATCTTTAAAGAAGCTGAGCTTATTAGAGCTGAAAGAGAATAACTGGGACAGTTGGATGATCTGTTCTGTTTTAAAACAACGGTCTTTGGTCATCATTTGCAGGAAGCTAAGTTTTTCTTTATCCATAGCAATGCTGTTCACTTGTCCACGGATGGAGGTAAATTCTGAAGGCGATACTACAGGGCAACCAGGCACGACTTCTACGCCGCCATGATTGCCATGTCCGCCGTGTCCGCCAGGGCCATCAGGTCTGCCGCCACCTCTGGGAGGTCTGCCACCGCCGGTACCACCTGGACGAAATCCGCTGTTATAATTGGGCTGGTAAGTAACCCTTGGATTGCCATACCTGAAGGTATAAGAAGCATTTTGATTGATAGGAATAGGCTCCATAGGAATCACCTGGTAAACGACTAAGGCACTATTACCTCTTCTTGAAGAAGAAAGCGCATAAGTAATGTCCTGCATGTAGCCCTGCTCATCTGCTATGTACAGGTTATTGACCAGTACAGGGGCTTTCCTGCTTAAAAATTCTATCCGGCAATTGACACTGGGTACATTCAGGTCCTCTACCCGGACCATGAGGCTGGCCTGGTTGTTGTACTTTATACCATCAATGTATAAATAAAACGGCTCATTATCTTCCGATACTATAGATAAATGTCCTGCCCTGAGTGACTGTGCATCTGCCCTGCCTAAAAAACCTGAAAAAATCAATACTGCAATTGTAATAATGCGCTTCATAAATAAATAATTTCTAAAATAGACTTGACAAAATCGAAAAAGTAAAAATAGAACAAGCAATTTATTTTCTCAAAAGAAAAAACGGAATAAAATACTGGTATTCAAAAAAAAATAAGTCTGCACGAATTGTGGAGACTTATTTTTCTGTAATGGTCTTGACCGGAAAGCCTGCATGATTGCCGGCCTAAGCGGGGACCAGGTACTAACCCTTTTATAAGCGGGTATTTAATCTTAAATATTCAGGTAGTTCATCAATAGTTTATACCGGTCGTCCAGGTCATTCTGGGCAGGTATATCCCCGTAAACTTCTTTGACTACATAATCATATCGTTCCAGTGCCGCTACCACACGCTGCAGCTCGACCTTGTTCATCTTCAAGGTGATTTCCAGCATATCGGTTTGCGGGTTCAGGTAAACCCGGCTATTGAGGATCTTTACATCTTCATTCTCCGCAATTCTTGCGATCTGGCTCAACACATAATCCTGTGGTTTCACTTCCATCACAATAATACCTCCCTGCTCGCTCAAGCTGCCGCTTTCACCAAGGTAGTGAAACAGGGCATCCCGGGACACACAGCCCAGGTATTCCTGCCTTTCATTCAATACAGGCACTACCGGTAGTTTAAACTGGATCGCTACTTTTACGGCATCGAAGGGATGCGCTGTCACAATGCAGGCCGGTCTTATGATATCATAAGGAAACTTGGACAACTTCGTATCCGGATCTTCCCAGTCCAGTAATGCAGGCTCTTTGATGATGCTGATGTAAACACCTTTATCGATCAGGGGCAGGCGGTCAAAGTGCGTATCTGACATCATGCGCAAAGCGTCATCCACCGAATCGTTCGGCTTCAAAACTGGGATGGTAGGTTCTATCAGATTAAGTAATGACATTGTTTTTCTAAATTATAATTTAAAAGTCGGAATATCGAAAAATGATACGCCTCTTCTTAAATCAGGGTACTTTAATAGTAAGAACTATTCAGATTTATATTTTGCTTTTCAGCGGCTTCGATCGGTGCATAGTCCGATAGGATTTCTGCTTTGCCCTGGCGCACGCATACATCGTGTTCAAAATGCACAGAAGGCTTGCCATCACGAGTTACCACCGTCCAGCCATCATCCCAGAAATCTACCTGGCGTGTACCCAGGTTGATCATCGGCTCAATGGCCAGTACCATATTTTCCTGCAGCTTTTTAAGGGTTCCTCTCCTGCCGTAGTTAGGCACCTGCGGATCTTCATGCATTTGTTTACCCACACCATGACCTACCAGTTCACGCACTACACCATAGCCGTGTTTACCATTGGTATGGTGCTCGATCGCATAGGCGATGTCTCCTGCCCTGTTGCCCACTATAGCCTGCTCTGCACCCAGGTAAACGGCCTCTTTGGTTACGCGCACCAGGTCCAGTACGGCCTGCTCTACTTCGCCCAGGATAAAGGTATAGGCATGATCTCCGTGAAAACCGTTCATATACACACCGCAATCCACGGAAACGATATCTCCTTCTTTTAGCTCATAGCTGCTTGGAAAGCCATGTACCACCTGCTCGTTCACAGAGATACATAATGAATACGGGAAACCGTGATAGCCTTTAAAGGAAGGAAAACCACCGTTATCTTTGATAAACTCAAAAGCAAAATCATCCAGTTTAATGGTCTGGATACCCGGCTTGATCATTTTCGCAATCTCGGTAAGGGTCTTACTGACCATTAAGCAGCTTTTTCTTTGGATCTCTACGTCTTCGTTACTCTTATATAAACTCATTGTTTCAAAAAATTATTGTTCAGTTAAAATGTGCCCGGTCATTTCAGCAGGAATGGGCAGTCCCATATAGTGTAAAATGGTCGGTGCTATATCGCCCAGTTTCCCACTTTTCAGGCTGCCTTTATAGTCCTCGGCAATTAAGAATAAGGGAACCGGGTTGAGGGTATGCGCAGTATTAGGAGAGCCATCCTCGTTCATGAGGTAATCTGAATTACCATGATCGGCGGTTAAAAATACCGCGTAGCCATGCTCCAGGGCTTTAGGAACTATAGCGCTCACACATTGATCTACGGTCTCTGCAGCTTTGATCGCGGCTTCCCATACACCGGTATGACCCACCATATCTGTATTGGCAAAGTTGAGGCAAATAAAGTCTGCCGACTCTGCTTCTATCTCCGGGATAATGGCATCTCTTAGGGCAAAAGCGCTCATTTCGGGCTTAAGGTCATAAGTAGGCACATCCTGGGGAGAGGGCTTCAGGATACGGGATTCTCCCACAAAAGGAAGTTCACGCCCCCCGGAAAAGAAAAAGGTTACATGCGGGTATTTTTCCGTTTCTGCAATGCGGATCTGCTTTTTGCCATTTAAGGACAAGACCTCGCCAAGCGTATTACTCAGGTCATCTTTCCTGAAAATGACATCCACATTTTTAAAGGTCGCATCATATTCCGTTGCGGTCAGCATTTCTATGTTCAGCGGATGCATATCATATTCCGGGAATGCATTCTGGGAAAGGGTTTCAACGATCTCCCTGCAACGGTCTGTCCTGAAGTTAAAACATACCACTACATCTCCATCTTCGATCTTTGCCAGCGGATGCCCCTCACCGTCTGTTTTCAATAAAGGCAATAAAAACTCATCAGTAATACCTGCCTGGTAAGAAGCTTCTATACTGTGTACAAAATCATCGGTTGCCTCACCGGTACCGTTGGCCAGCAAATGGTAGGCCTTGGCCACACGCTCCCAGCGCTTATCCCGGTCCATGGCATAATAGCGGCCGATCACCGTAGCCAGTAAGCCACGGGAATCCGCCAGGTGGTGTTCCATATCATTGACGAAGCCGGCACCGCTTTTAGGATCGGTGTCCCGGCCATCGGTGAAGGCGTGTACAAAGTAGCGCTCGATACCTGCCTGCTCGGCATAGGTACATAAAGCTTTTACATGGTCTATATGTGCATGCACCCCACCATTGCTCAGCAATCCCATAAAGTGAAGCTTTGTGTTGCGTGTTTTCACTTTATCGAAGGCGGCGATGAGTGCCAGGTTTTGCTGTAAGCTGGAATCTTTGATCGATACATTTACTCTTTGCAGTTCCTGGTAGACGATCCTGCCTGCACCCAGGTTCAGGTGTCCCACTTCCGAATTACCCATTTGTCCATCGGGCAATCCTACGGCTTCACCGCATGTTATCAATTCTGAATTAGGATATTTTTCGTATAAACTGTTTACGAAAGGAGTATTGGCCGCCCTGATAGCGTCCGAGGCCGGCACCTGGCCTTTCCCCCATCCGTCCATGATGATCAACATCGTTTTTTTGCTCATAGCCTGCAAAGTTACTTATTCCTAAGAGCTTTTTCAGGCTCACGGGGATAAATTTTGACAATAAGAATATCAAGACTTTCTTATTGATTTCCATAAGCCTATAAATTAAAAAAGACACGAAACATACGTGTCTTTATATAATTTGATCCTCCCGGGGATATTAATCTGCAAAAAAGCTCCGAACTTCTTCTTCCGACACATTTCCTTCCAGCTTTTTCACTTCCTGGCCTTTCACATATTTCACGACATAAGGAATGCCCTGTATCTGCATACTCTGGGCCAGTTCTTTAGATTCATCCACGTCTACTTTCTGCAGTTTCACTTTATTGCCCAACTCTGCAGCTACTTTTTCCAGTTTAGGAGCCAGCATTTTGCAGGGGCCACACCAGTCTGCTTTAAAGTCAACCACCACCACATCATGGGCTTTGATCAACTGCTGAAAACTTTCCGGGGTAAAGGTTTCTGTTTCTGTAACTTTAGCTGTAGTCCCTTCATCAGTTTTTGCATCACCGCAGGCAAGCATAAAAAAAGACATTAATGAAAACAACGAACCCAATAAAAATATTCTTCTCATAATACAATAATAAAGATAATTATAACCTGTCTTCAAAATTAGCAAAATAAATATTAGTTAAGGTCATCTGCTGCATGAACTTTCATAAAATAAAATATGCCTAACTTTATCTTTCCTTTCTCATAAATCGTTTGAATTATGTTGCAATCCATCAACCCTTATACCGGCATTGTAATTGACAATTACAAAACTGATACAGCCAGGGTCATACAGGAAAAAATCGGCCTGGCACATACCGCAGCGCAATCCTGGTCTTCCTTAAGTGTTAAACAAAGAGCGGCCTACCTGCACCGGCTGGCTGAATACTTAACTGCCAACAAAGAAACTATGGGCCGCACTGCTACGGATGAAATGGGTAAACCCATCAGCCAGAGTATTGCCGAGCTGGAAAAGTGTGCATACACTTTACAATATTATGCAGAGAACGGAGAGGCCTTTTTGAAAGAAGAAAAAATAAAAACAGAGGCTTCGGAGAGCTTTGTCACCTTTGAACCATTGGGTACGGTATTGGCCATCATGCCCTGGAACTTCCCCTACTGGCAGGTGTTCCGCGCTATGGGACCTATCCTTATTTCCGGGAATACGATGCTGCTCAAGCATGCTTCTAATGTTACGGGTTGCGGACAGGCCATTCAGCAAGCCCTCGATGAATGTGGTTTTCCTAAAGGTGTTTTCGGTTTGCTCCAGATAAAATCGGATGCGGTCGAAGGGGTGATTGCCGACCCTAGGGTGCATGCCATCACGTTTACAGGCAGTACAGCAGCGGGCAAAAAAGTCGCCGCAGCGGCAGCAGGGCATTTAAAGAAACAGGTATTGGAATTAGGCGGCAGTGATGCTTATATTATTCTTAAGGATGCTGACCTTAAAGCAGCAGCAGCGGTTTGTGCAGCCTCAAGGTTAAACAATACCGGGCAGAGTTGTATTGCGGCCAAAAGAATGATCGTGGAAGAACCCATAGCGGCACAGTTTGAGCGACTGCTCCTGGAAGCTTTTGAAGAAAGACCTTTTGGTGACCCGGCCGACAGCGCCAGCAAAGTGGGTACGATGGCGAGAATGGATTTAAGGGATGAGTTGCACCAGCAGGTGGAAAAAAGTATTGCTTTGGGGGCACAAGTGATCTGCGGAGGTTATATTCCTGCCGGGGATGCCGCTTTTTATCCGCCAACGATATTAAGCAAAGTAGCTAAAGGCATGCCGGCTTACGAGGAAGAACTCTTTGGTCCGGTAGCGAGTATTATCGTGGCCAAAGATGAAGAGGAAGCGATTGCAATTGCCAATGATACGGAGTTTGGCCTGGGCGGCGCTATCTTCACCTCGGACCTTAAAAAAGGGAAACGTCTTGCCAGTAAATCGGTACAGGCCGGTTCTGTATTTGTCAATACAATGGTAAGCTCTAATGCTAAATTACCTTTTGGTGGCATCAAACAAAGCGGCTATGGACGAGAACTGAGCGCTTACGGGATCAAAGAATTTGTCAATATAAAGACGGTTTATATAAAATAACTATTGGGCTGAATAGTAGAAAGGTGCGCAGTTCAAATACTGCGCACCTTTCTTATTGTATCCTTTCCTGCTTATTGAACGACCAGTTTTTTGGTCGTGTAAGCCTGGCTGCTTACAATCTTTACCATATAAAGACCTGCACTCAGCTGGCCTGTGCTCACAGGGATCAAACCTGATTTTACCTTATGTAGTTTTTGTTCTTTTAAAATACGTCCGTTGATATCCATCAATACGACCTGCAGGTCTTCTTCCTGTTTCAGGTTGACCTGCACATTGAATACTCCTCCCCTGCTTGGATTAGGATAGAGCTCTATGGCATGGTCCAGGTAACGGTCTGCTTCCCGGATTGATGTAGGCAATTCTTCTCCTATCTCGGTACATTGAGCGGTCAATGGGCCCAGTTGCTCTACGCCCGAATTTACAGGGTCCAGCCAGGGTTTTACTCTCCTGTTATCGGCAGTGCCGTCTACCGTATATTCCCAGGCATGCCATAATTTTTGGTAATTCACCCTGCTCATGGCCATCACTTCTTCTCCGTTTGAATTGACCTGGCAGGAGGCTGGCGGATTGATCTCTCCCGCTGTGGAAGCAATCCCGATCAGGTAACCATCGCCATCAAAAAGGCCGCTGCCAGAAGAGCCTCCGGCTACATAACCGCTGGCAATGTTCACGCGCCAACGATTTCCATTGGCATTGGCCCCGCCGCCGCCTGTGCTGTTACGGGAAGATATTTCCTGGCTCACGCTCAGTTTTTTATTATCACCACCGGGATGATGAAAGCCTGTAAATTGCTTAGGGCTGGTCAAGGTCTGCGTCAGGGTATTGGAGCGGTTCCATCCCGACAAAACGGCCTCATAGGCCTGCGGAATGGTTTGCCTTAATTCATACACCAGAAAGTCGCCATTGATCTGGCTGGCAGAGCTCCCGGTGATCTGTGCTCTTGAACGGATTCGTACACCGGTCATTGTAGCGCCATCTGTAGTACCGCTGTTATCGCAGGTACTTCTTTCAAAATTAAAACGCACCATAGTCTGTGCAAATGCATTGGTGTCCAGTGAGCCGGAACCTTCGCAGTGTGCTGCCGTCAGCAACAAGGGTTTACAATTCTCGGCAGTATTGGCGGTATTGTTCACCATGGTTCCGGAGCAAAGGCTGGCTGCATTGCCGGACTGCTGTATGGTCTGTACAGTAGCTTTACGGTTATTGATATAGTCTGCACCTAAAGGGCAAATGGCATTGATCATACATACGGAGGACCTCCCGTTCAGCTGGCTGTCCAGCTGGTCTATGGTCTGCTCCTGCACGGTAGTGTATTGCAACAGATGTTCATTGCCACGATGCATGACCAGGGCTTTATCGACATGCATTGTAATATCTGACAGGCGCACGCCGGGGGCTATATTTAATTCTACAAATACCTGAGCTCCCTGGATCACGTCAATGGCAAACATTCCGGAAGCATCGTTATTACTGGCATCAAATGCGCCTGCAACTTGTTGCTTATTTTCATTATACAAAAATAATTGTACGCCCTTAGGCAACTGAAAGCGGTCAAAATAAAGGGCTATGGCCGGGGCATCTTCGATCCGGATGAGGCCTTGCCAGATCTGCGTACCATCTTTCAGGGTGGTAAAGCTGCCCGATTGAGGGAACCCGAAATCTGTGGCACTGACCAAACCTCCAATGAGAGGGCTGGAAAAAAGTGCTTCGCCCGAAAGCTGGCTTTCTTTAAGCAATTGGGCCTGCCAGTCAGGATTGGCATAATTATTTACCTGCACCGGGGCAATCATACTGGTATTACGAAAAGAGAGGGGTAAGCCGCCATGGCTGATTTGCGCGAAACTCTGACCACTGAATAAGGAACAGGTGATCAAGGCTCCTGAAATAAAATTTCTAGTATTCATCATCTAAAGATAAGTAAAAATGCCTAATTATCATTTTGTAAATGCATGATTTTTAGAAGAAAACCACCTATTGACAGATGTACCTATTAGCTGGATTTAAAAAAAGAAAGCGGCTTTGTTTCCCACAAAGCCGCTTTCTTTTTTTAAATAATATAGTCTTAAGACATTTTCATGATCTGCTCCTGCTCCCATTGTTTACGGCCATAGCCGGGGATAACGTGCTTCTCACTATGGTAAGAGGAGCGCACCAGTGGGCCGCTTTCTACGTAATCGATGCCCATTTTATAAGCTTCTTCTCTGTAAAAGGCGAACTCGTCAGGATGTACAAATCGTAACACCGGTAAATGCTTCGGCGTAGGCTGCAGGTACTGACCTATGGTCACTACATCACATCCGTTATCTTTAAGGTCTTGCAGGGTCTGCAAAACTTCGTGTTTCTCTTCCCCTATGCCTAACATGATACCGCTTTTGGTACGCACACCGGCATCATGCAGTCGCCTGATGACTTCAAGACTTCTGTGGTACTTAGCCTGGATACGTACTTTGCGCGTCATACGCTCTACGGTTTCCACGTTATGGGAAATCACTTCGGGGGCTACGTCGATCACGTTTTGCAGGTTATCCCATTTGCCCTGAAAATCGGGGATCAGGGTTTCTAAAGTCGTTTCCGGGTTTAAGGCTTTCACAGCTTTAATGGTATTGGCCCAGATAATGGAACCGCCATCTTTCAGTTCATCTCTGTCCACAGAGGTGATCACGGCATGTTTTACCTTCATCAGGTGAATGGCTTCTGCCACCCTTTGAGGCTCGTCCCAATCTACGGCTTCGGGTCTGCCGGTAGCTACTGCACAGAAGCCGCAGCTACGGGTACAGATATTACCCAGGATCATAAATGTGGCAGTGCCCTCTCCCCAGCATTCGCCCATATTAGGGCAATTGCCGCTTTCACATATTGTATGTAGTTTGTGATTGTCGACCAATCCTCTTACGTGCTTATATCCTTCACCTGTAGGCAATTTAACCCTGAGCCAGTTGGGCTTCTTAGGTTTACCATTCACATAGGTAACCTCAGAGGCTTTATTCTGCTCGGCTGCTACAGACGATATTACCGGTAATTCTATCATTTTACTTGATGTATCCTAAATTCTGTATTAAATATTGTGCAAAGGTACATGCTTAATTTGTAAAAGCTTTGTTTAACTATTTCTTCCATCCCAGCTCAAAGCTGACAAATGCATTCACAAATACGCTTTTGGCATCCTGTAGGGCCATTTGGTTAATGCCGGTAAAATACATCTCGGCACCTAGTCCCAGTTCAAAACCGGCGACTCTTTTCTTCCTGTTGGCATAGTCAAATTTCAAACCTGTTCTCAGGTAACCGCCAGGGGTCACTTTAAGTTCGTCCCAGCCTTTACGGTAGCCATAGCCACCTGTAAACTGTGTATAGGCCAGCACATTCACCAGGTTTTCATCATTGGGGTCCAATTTCATATCGGCATTGGAGGTCGATTTAAAATAATAAGGCTTTAATAGTGCCAATGCAAGGCCTGCATTGGTGTTCCAATGGATCGCTATTGTACTAGCTTCGGGTTTACCTGCCAGCAGGTAACGATAACCCACGCCTAACTTCCCGGTATAGAAATTATTGATCTTACCGAACTTAAACATATCTGTTGAAAAAATACTTAAAAAGTAATTGCGATAAGGCTGTGCACCTACATTGGAAAAATCACGAAATTCTTTAGGATGATAGCGCTCTCCTACTTCTACCTGGAAGTAAAGCACATTATAGAAACGGTCTATTTCTGATTTACGGCCTTCATTTTTTTTGATCAGCCCGTAGTTAAAATATAAGCCCCAGCCATCAGTATTGATCCTGGCTCCAAAAGCATGTTCGCGGGTTAAAGGTTTGGGACCTTTTACCCTTGGCTCCACCTCTTGTGTATTGATCAGTCTTACAGAATCGGCAAGCCTGCTCCGGTAGGTCATTTTTTTAGGCTGTGCAAAAGCACTTGTTACTGCCAACTGGCCTAAAACAAAACTTAAAAAGATTTTAAAAACGAGTTTCATGCATTTAGAAAATTATCTTTGTAAATTTATAAGAAATTTACCAAAATGACCTCAAAAATAATTTACAAAGGGAATTTAAGAACAGAAGCGACACACCTGAGCTCAAATGCCTTGATCCAGACTGATGCTCCTGTAGACAATCACGGGAAGGGAGAAAACTTCTCTCCTACGGACCTGGTGGCTACTGCACTGGCCTCTTGTATGCTTACGATTATGGGGATCACTTCCAATGCGCACCATATTAATATTACAGATACTAAGGCTGAGGTGACCAAGATCATGGTGGCCAATCCCAGGCGCATAGGTCGTATAGAGGTTACACTATATATCCAGGGACAGGAGACGTTCTCGGCTAAAGAAAAAATGATCTTAAAGCATGCGGCCATGACCTGCCCGGTTTTTGAAAGCCTGCATACGGATATCGAAAAGATCATTACCTTTTTCTTTAACGGTATTGAAGAAAATTAATTCAGTCATCTTGCACAGGATTGTAGAAAAAAGATATGGAAGGTTGAAAAAGCGGCTTGATAATGAAATTATCGAGCCTGCCTGGGGATGGGGATTCCGGGTCGCTATCTCGGTGATCTTACCTACTATTTTAAGTATCTATACGGGCAATCATGATTTTTTCTGGATGATCGTAGCTGCAGAAACGGTATCTATCGTAGAGCTTAAAGGCTCTGCCGGTTTACGTTCCCGGCTTTTAATTGCAGCCCTGAGCTTTTCCGTTTTATTTACGGTGATCGGCAGCCTGGTGGGCCTGAGCCCATACCTTGCCGTATTGCTCTTATTCCCGGTGGCTTTTGCTACAGGTTTAATGAAAAACCTGGGCGATTGGGGTCTTGCACTGGCGCTCAACATTTATCTTTTTTATTTAATTGCTTCCAATCATCCTACGCACAGTTTACCGGAACTGATGGAGCGGACGGCTTATGTAGCCCTGGGTGGTCTATGGGCCATGGCGGTGGGTATATTCAGTTTCTCGTTTTTACCACAGGGTAAGCCTTACCGGAGAACGATCGCTCATATCTGGCTGGCGGTGGAGCAACTGGTGACTTTAGTGGCCAATAGCTGGGATACTAAAGCGAAACGAAGTTCTGTAAGGGCTATTTATTTAAAAGAAAAGGACATCCGCAAGGCAATTGATGAATCTATTGCCCAGTTCAGCGCGCTGTACAGCAGCAAGCAGAACCAGAAGAACAAAACGGACCAGCAATTAAGTTATGCCCGGAGATGTGCTTCCCTGGCGAGTTTACAGATCATCAGTGTGGCGGAGTTATCAGAAAAATTATTCAAAGAAGACCTGGACCCTTTATTTAAGGCGCAGATATTTTCTATTCTCAAAGTACTGGAGCAAATGGCCAACAGGCTGGGCTTTTTCTTCTACACCACTAAAGATGAAGAATTTTTACTGATACAATCCAGGCTAAAGCGACTGGAACAGTTCCTGGAATTGTTGAGCAAAATGCCTGATGCCACGAAACAAAACAGCCAGGACCTTGTATTGCATATCCGTCGTTTTTCCAGGCTGGTCAATATCTCGCTGGAAACGATATCGGGCAATAAAGAAGGCCGCATCTTCCAGCAATATTCTTTATGGCAAACGCTCAATATTTTACACCCCAAACACTTAATCCACAACTTCAGGCAGTTTATCAACTTTGACAACCTTACGCTGAAGTATGCTTTAAGAATGGCCATAGCGGCCATGCTCAGCTACCTGATCGGTGTATTGTACCTGCCGGAGCATAGTTATTGGGTACCGCTCACCACGATCATCGTGACACAGCCTTTCTTCGGGGCTACGCTCAAGCGTGGTATAGAGCGTAGTATCGGTACGGTGGCCGGGGTTGTGGTCGGGGGACTTTTACTGATGTTGCCTTTTGCCTTTGCGATAAGGTATATGCTTATTTTCTTCGGGGCTATCCTCATGATCTATAACCTGAGAAAAAATTATGCCTGGGCGGCTTTTTTCATCAGCTTATTCCTGATCGGGCTGATGTCTACCGGTGATGAGGTGGAGCGCTCGCTGATCCTGGAACGTATTATGGCTACTTTTATCGGCGGTGCGATCTCTGTGGTTTCGGGCTTTGTATTATTTCCTTCCTGGGATAAAAAGCTTTTACCTAATTACCTCACCCAGGCTATTGCGGCCAACTATCATTACTTCGTACACCTGTTTTATGACCTGGCAGAAGAATCTGCTGATCAGGCAAGCTGGGTGCAATTCAAGATTGCCGCAGAATCAAGCAATAGTAATGCTTATGATTCGCTGAACCGCTACCTTACGGAACCTAAATACAGGGAGAAAAGCCAGGCCCCGGCCTACTTTACAGCGATTACTTATAATATCAGGATCACTCGTGAATTGAATTTCTACCAGGATGATAAAGAAGCGGAGGATACGCAAAAGCGCGTGGATAACCGGAATACATATTCGGTCATTCCTTTGCTGACAAAGATACATTCCTTGTTTCAACAATCTATTGGCCTGCTGGAGCAGAGGTATAAACTGGATATGCAGATTAACTGGACGAATGAAAAATCCATAAAAAGCACTTTAGCGCCCACGGAGCATCAGTGGCAATGTGTGGAGCGCCTTTACCTGGAGCTGAAGGCGCTGAACGCGGGCTTGAATCATTAATGACAAAGAAGGATGTGTGCCTTACACATCCAGTTCTTTCAATGCTTTTTGATTGTTCTCGATCAATTGCATTAATCTTTTGCGGTCGCTATCGGTAAGCATCACAGATTCGTCGGCCAGCAAAGCTCTCAGTTCTTCCAGCTCTTTTTCTTTATTACCGAACCATTTTTTGAAGGTACTATTTATTTTTCCCGCGGCATTGGCCACTGTCTTCCTGCTCTTATAGCCCTGGGCAGGAGCAAAAAATACGCCGATTAATACTCCGACAGACATACCTACTGTGAATTTTGAAACTTTCATACAGATACCTTTTAGTTTTTGTAAATATACGCAAAAGAGTATTGTAAGTTTCTAAACAAATCATAAATATAAAAACCTGTACCCCATCCCGTGCAAGCATTTAAGATGATTTTACAAGTATTTTATTTAGGTTTGCAATACCATTTAAAAAACAAGAAACAATGACCAATACAACAATAAGCCAGGTAAAAGAAAGGCTGGACAATGGCGAAGCCATTCACATCATTGATGTAAGAGAAGCTAATGAATATGCTGAGGATAATATCGGTGCCACATTATTGCCTTTAAGTGAGTTAAGGAACTTTGATGCGGAAGCTATTGAGGACTTCAAAGACCAGGAACTGATCATTCATTGCAGAAGTGGCAAAAGAAGTATTGAAGCCTGCCTGATATTGGAACAAATGGGCTTTACTAATGTGGTAAACCTGGAAGGAGGTATATTGGCATGGCGCGAACAACTGGGGGAAAGGAATTATAAATAAGTAATGCAGCACCTGGAACCTTTTTACAATTGGCGGCATCTCTATATGGCAGAGGAAGATCCTGCCTCCCCTTTTTATGGCAATGAGTACAGCGAATTTGAATTCAGGGATACGATATATAATTACTATATCCATCCGCAATGGGATAATTTCGACTCCCCTACTCTTTATCTCAAAATACTGTTTGTAGATTATGAAGAGGGTTATGCGATCATAGAGTTCCTGGGAGAATGGAATGATGCGATCGGGAATGACATCATGCAACTGAAACGCAATATCATTGATGACATGATCCGGAACGGCATTTCCAAGTTTATTCTTATCGTGGAAAATGTGCTTAATTTTCATAGCAGTGATGACAGTTATTACGAAGAGTGGAATGAAGATATTGCGGATGAAGAAGGGTGGATCGTAATGCTGAACCTGCCGGAGCATTTGAAGCAGGAAGTAAAAGCTGCGGGAATCAATTATTACGTCTTCCAGCAGGAATATGATGAGTGGCGCACTCATCTGCCGGCAATAGTTTTTCAGAAAGTAGAAGACCAGTTATTAAAAAGGATTGGCTAAACAGCTCATCGCTTAATAGAGGAAAGAAAGAATGAATGTATCAATATTTATCCCTTGTTTTATAGACCAGCTTTACCCGCAAACGGGTATGAACATGGTAAAGGTGCTGGAGCGGCTGGGCTGTAACGTGGATTATCCTAAAGGGCAAACCTGCTGCGGGCAACCGGCCTGCAATGCAGGATTCCAGGATGAGGCCAGGGATATTGCCAAAAAGTTCTGTAATGACTTTTCACATAATGACCATTTCATTGTAGCACCCTCGGGCTCCTGTGTAGGTTATATTACAAACCAGTATAATCGTTTACTGAAGCATTCGAGTGCTTATACCCAGTTTAAACAGATCAAGGGCCGGATCTTTGAGTTCAGCGATTTCCTGGTCAATAAAATGGGGGTGTCTAAAATGAATGCCAGCCTGAACGGCAAAGCCAGCTATCATGATGGTTGCGGCTCGCTGAGGGAATGTGGCATCAAGCAGGCTCCGCGTCAACTGCTGGAGCATGTGAACGGACTGGAACTAATAGAAATGAAGGAATGCGAGACCTGCTGCGGCTTTGGCGGCACTTTTGCGGTTAAGTATGAACCGATCTCTATCGGCATGGCGAAAAACAAAGTAGACAGTGCCGAGGCTACGGGTGCTAACATGATCATATCTGCTGATATGTCTTGCCTGATGCATATTGATGCTTACATCAAGAAGCAAAACAAGCCCATGAAAACCATGCATATTGCGGATGTATTAGCCTCCGGATGGTAGTGTATAAAAATAAATAAGAGAAGATGAAATTTTTAAAATCTGCATTGATCGCCGGGATGGTAATGGCAACGGGTAGCCAGGTTCAGGCCCAAGTACATGAACATGAGCCTGCGACCACGGATAGCCTTGCTTCCAAAATGCGTAAAATATTTTATGGCATGCAGTTCCATGATGTGTTCAATAACAATGCCCTGGTAGACATCAATGCGATGCCTGCCGACACGCCTGTATTGATCATGTATTACAGCACGGAATGCGGCCATTGCCGGCTGGATGCACAGAAGCTGCCGGAGTTGGTACCTCAGTATGGCATCCCGTTCTGGATGGCCTCTGCTCATGAGCCTGCTTTGCTCCAGAAGTTTGCCGATGATTTCAGATTGAGGAATGTACCTAAATTACGTTTCCTGTATGACTTCTCTAAGGGTATGCACAACTGGTTTGAATTTAAGTATGTGCCGTTTATTGCCCTGGTAGATAAAAAAGGTAATTTCATTAAAGAGTTTGATAAACTACCCAGCCCTGAATTATTAAAAGAGGTGATCAGGACCAATGAATACTTAGAGCTATTCCACAAATAATCATTGAATTTTATAAGAATCTTGAAGCGATACAGTTTTGTATCGCTTCTTTTATTTAGGCTACATACATTAAAAAAGGCCGTTCTAAAGAATTAGAACAGCCTATAAAGGGTATATATGAAAAGAGTTAATAATTATCTTCCTCCGGCTCCGCCGCCCATTTGATTACTTTCATTTTGTTTCAGGTCATCGTTTTTAACTGCTTTTTCCTGGGCAAACTGCATTTTACCAAAGCTCCAGTTAAAGCTCAGACGTACACCTCTGCCTACATACTCTGTATTAATCGTCTGCATGGCATCCGGATAGCTAAATCTTGTAGGGATTTTCACTCTCGGTGTCAGGATATTCTCTGCTGCAATACCGATCTGGCCTCTGCCTTTTAAGATATTCATCTGTGCACCTACAAAGTAGTAGTACCAGCCACCTTGAGTGCCCTGCAACATTACCTGGTTGCCGCTGTACATACCAAAACCGTTGATACTGAATTTAGGGGTCAGCTGGTAGTTGGCATACATATTTACAGAGTACTCCCAACCTGTATTTTTAAGCTTGAATGTTTCTGTGTTGCTCTCCAGTTGTTTGTAATAAAGGTTACCATTCAGGTTCAGCATCAGTTTTTTGAACAAGGTAGTATTACCAAACAGGTCAAGACCTGTAGCATTTACTTTGGCAATATTACCGAATGTGGTCATACTGATCTTGGTCGTTTCGTCTATCGTGGTCATTTGTTCAATCCCATTACCCGTTATACGGTGGAAGAGACTTGCATTGATACTTGACCTCCCGATATAGGTACTATAACCCAATTCGATGTTATGTGTTTTCTCAGGATCCAGGTTGATGTTACCTTGTTTCAGGTTCAATGGATCGCTATAGTCTATATAAGGATTAATGAAATCAATGGATGGCCTGTTAATCCTTTTATTGTAGGATATTTTCAGTTTATTGAAATTACCCAGGTCATACATGAACACCAGGTTAGGCAGGAAGTTATGGTATACCGGCAAGGTAAATTCACCGCCATTACTGCTCATATAGCTTTCACCTCCGATATGCGTCAACTCGTAGCGTGCACCTGCCACCATGCTGAATTGCTTGCTGAGCGGTGTCGTAAACTGTCCGTAAGCCGAACCTACGAATTGATTGTAGGTAAGAGATCCGGAACGGTTAGGGTCTACAATATAATCTGCAATCTGGTCTTTCTTCCAGTTGCGCAGGGTGAAATCACTGGCAATATCCCTGTTGATGGCTTTCAAACCGAACTCCAGTTTTTGTCCTTTTTGTTTTAAAGGTTCTGTATAGTCTGCCTGGAAAGTCAATTCATTGTTCTTTCTTTTATTATCATTGATCTCGCGGTAGTCAACAATATTCTCTATATTATTGAAGTTGGAAGTGCTGTAGCCGGCATCCATATCGTTTATGGAATAAGCACCTAACAATTCCAGGGATCTGCCGGGTTTTGCTTTTGATTTAGCAGAATAGGCAGCATTGATACCGTAAGTATTTCTTGGATTGCGCTGATCTGTCGTCCGGGTAAAAGCTCTGCCCAAAGCAGCATAACTTCCGCTCAGGTCCATATCCTGGTTCCACTCGCCGGGATTATAGTTAACGCTCGCCTGGATAGACTGTAAAGAATCGATCTGGTAATCCATCCCCACTTTTGCCCAACCGAAGTTACCGTAACCTTTCATCGTCTGGCTGGTATTGAATACAGATTCATTCGCTTTCCCCGGAAAGTCGGTACGGGTACCCTCTGATTCCAGCACCATAGACCAGCGGCTGACCCCAAAACTGGTGTTCAATCCGAACTTACCTTTACGGTAGTTCAGGTTGGCCCCCACATGGCCGTTCAACAACTTCTGGTCGAAATTATAGCTCGGGCCGGCAAATACAGTACCGCTGAATCCACCGATCATTTTTTTCTTGGTAATGATATTGATCACACCGGAAGCACCTTCACCATCATATTTTGCACCGGGGCTGGTCAATACTTCTATGCTTTTGATATTATCTGCCGGGATCTGGCGCAGGGCATCTTTTACAGAAGAAGCCATTAACTCAGAAGGTTTACCGTCGATCAGCACTTTAATATTGGCATTACCGCGCAGCTTTACATTCCCTTCCATGTCTACCGTTACCATAGGTACTTTACGCAATACATCAGTAGCCGAGCTACCTAATGCAGATTTATCGTTCTCTACATTGTAATTGATCCCGTCGGGTCTTTGCTCGATCACTTTTTTGAAATCGGTCACCACGACTTCTTTCAATTGAGATTCATCTGCGATCAGGACTACATCACCCAGGTTTTTAGTACCCTCAGCGATGGTAATATCTTTTTCGTAGTTTTTGAAACCTACATAGTAGATCATCAATTTATAATCTCCTGCCGGTACTTTTTCGATAGAGAAGGCACCGTTCTCTTCTGTATAATTAAAATATTGTTTTGCCTCAGCATTTTTAGCTACCAGAACGACATTAGCCAGGTCAAGGCCTTTGCCCTCTGCCTTATCCAGGATCCTTCCCGATACGGTATAACCTGCCGCTTCCGGGGAGGTTACGGACTGTGGTAAGTTTACTTCAACCTGTGCTATAGCCGGGCTCAGCGCGGTCAAACTTATGAAGCTTAAAGTAAGTGGAAGTGCTCTCATTATTGATAAGTTTTATGGTACAAAAATAGGACCTTGTATCTTCAATTTTGTACCCCTAAAAGGGGGATTTTTAATTGTTTATGCAAAGATATTATTTGCAGCAGCGGCTTTACAAGTGGCTTTCGGTCAATGACATTGCGTGCTCGGTAAATAAAAAAGGGCTGCTTCAGATGAAGCAGCCCTTTCGGTAAACTTATATAATTTACTGTGTGAACTTATTTAACTACTGCTTTTACAGTACCAAATCCGTTTGCACCGATCACGCGGATCACATACATACCTGCATTTAAGTTAAGGTTTGTAAAGCTTACGCGGTTAGCACCAGATTGCAGGTTAGCTTTTTGAGCAGCTACTTTGCGACCTAATAAATCGAACAATTGTAATTCGATGTTTTCAGTAGCTTTCATATCAATATTCAGGTTGATCTGGTTAGTGGTTGCTTCACCTAAAACCTGGATACCCATATTAGCACCTTTTACAGTTTTGATGCTGGTAGCTTCCTGTACTTTGATATCATCATAAGTCAACTCATAAGCACCGTTAGTACCACATTCATAAGTGAAGGCCAGGTAGAAAGGAGTTGATTTGTATGCAGACAGATCAATGTTTTGAACGGCTCTCCAAACATTACTATCCGGAGCGCTGGACATTGCAGGAACGTTCAATGTAGTCCATGTAGCATTAGCAGGATTTGTTCCGGCAACATAGTCAGTAGATACTACTAATCTTCTTGTTACAGTACCGCCAAATCTTCTGTTTTGCCAGAAGCTCAAAGAAGGAGCATTCATTGCAGAGAAGTCCAAAGGAGCTTTAGTGATCAACCAGTCTTTATTTTCAACAGATACCGTAGAACTTGATCCGCCATTGATGTATACAGCAAATGAATCTGCATTAGCGGATGTTTTGTTTCTTCCGAATCTTGAACATCTCCAGGTATTGTTAGGACCTACTTCGCTGTATTGAACGAAAGCACCCATTTCTGTATTGATACAGTTCAGGAATTTCTCGTCTAATGAAGTTAAAGGAGTCGGAGGAGGAGGAGTTACCGTATCTACAGTAGAGAAAGCCCAGGTAGTAGTATCTGCAATAGCAAGGCTTGGTAAAGTTCCACCGGTTTTAGTGAATACGCCGGCACCTGCTTGTACATAATAATGTGTATTATTCTCCAGGTTATAAGCACCCAGATCAATAACTGCAGTTGAATCATTAGAGATAGTTACAGCAGAAGAAGTAACTGCAACAACAGTTGCAGGAGTTGCAGAACCTTGCTTCATTAAAGTAAAGTTACCTGTTCCTTTTGCGATAGGGTTATCGTACTTAACCATTAATTGTGACGTAGCTAATGGAACATTATTACCAACGGGAGTATAGTTGGTTGCTAAAATATTAGTTGCAGTTGCTGCGCCATTCCAGGTCAGGGATACATCATCTATAGCGGTAGATGGCCTGTTTTGTTGACCGGCAGTCGCCGCTAAAACAACGATACGGATATAAACCGGTCCGGATTGGTTATTTAAAGCAGTTCCAAAATCTACATTAACTGTATTTTTAGAGAATGTATTACCACCTGTAGTTACAGTTCCGGTAGTCGCTGCCGGAGTGAAAACAGTCGGGTTCGCCCCTACTCCATAATCTACTACCCAGGTTGCAGTTCTTGCAGAAGTAGAATCAAGGCTTTGTAAGTTAAAAGACATATCAAAATTGGCGAGATTTGTCGTGTTTGCCAATTCAAGTACAAAAGCGACACCCATATCAGTAGCTGAAACCTGTCTTACACCTAATGCTCTATTTGTTTCAGATCCTTGTAAAGCAGTTGTACCACTTGCATAAGTTGCAAACGGAGTTCCTGAAGCGAAATTCTTAAATCCGCCGCCTGTAGCATTCCATACTGTAGTTGCACCAGGAGTCAAAATAGCGCTCGCAGTAACATCAGTACCCAAAGCAGTGGCAGTAGCCCCTGTACGTACTTTCCATCCAGTTGGCATACCAGACTCAATGGAGTTGAAATTTTGCGTGTAAGATGTACCTGTCAAAGACAATTGTGCATCTGCATTTAAGCTAAAACCTGCTAACAACATCGTCCCGATCGCTGCAGCACATACTTTTGTAATGTTTGTTTTCATAATTAAAATCAGAGTTTTTCCAATATCAGGGGCAAAGTTAGCAAATGAATCTGAATTTGATTGATTTAAAACATTGATAATAATAGAATAACAAATATCTTAGGTGAATGTTAAAAAATATCCGGCAACCTTACGATTGCCGGATATTTTACTTACTGTCCCCTAATATTATGGAGTAAATTTTGCCAGTTTTTTGCTGGTTTTTTGACGGTTTTTGAAACAGCGCATCTAAATCACCCTCCAATACATCCAATATAACTAAGTATAGGATACACAGCTCAGTTTTTGTCACATATCCCGGACACCCTATCTCTGACCGTCCAGGTAACCCTGCAAGAGGATACGGGCACTCATCTCATCGATCAGTGCTTTATTTTGCCGGGCCTTTTTGCTGATACCGCTATCGATCATCGCCTGGAAAGCCATTTTAGAGGTATAGCGTTCATCCCAAAGCAAGACCTGCTTGTCTGTAAAGAGCTTTTGTAACTGGGTATGCACTTTCTCCACTTTCTCTGTAATGTCTGTAGCCGTACCGTCCAGGTTTTTGGGATGCCCCAATAATATGGTATCCACTTCATGCTCCAGGAATACCTGTTTCAGTTCCCAGACCAGTTTTTCTGTTTCCACGGTTTTAATACCGGTGGCCAGCATACGCAGGGGATCGCTGATCGCTAAACCGGTCCGCTTTTTTCCATAATCTATGGCTATGATTCTTTGCATTATCTTAATTTAAAAGCAAACGTAACACCGGGCACTAATCCGTAAGGAGTGGGCATACCGGTTGGCCGGATCTGCAGACTGATATCATCGGATACATCAAAGCCTTTTAAATGCGCTGCCGCATTAGCCTCTATCACCTGCAGGCCATAGCCCGCCACAGACAAGAGTACCGTCATGTCGAGGAAACGTTTATAATAATCCTTCTCCCCCTGCACATCGGCCAGGCTGAAGTTTTCATATTTAGGCAACAGGAAAGTGCCCTTATCTAAGCGATAAGCATATTCCCGACGGGCATCATTATACTTGGTAGAATTATCGATGAAGAAATAGATACCGGCACCCAACAGGCCGTAAATGATCGGCAATTTAATATAAAGCTGCTCCCGGTTATTGATCTGTCCCAGCCCGGGAAACATCAGCGAATAGAAGGCAGAGCGCTTAGGAATAACGACAGAATCTCTCCAGGAGAAAATGCCACCCCTCTTTTCCTGGGGCAACACAATAATATTACTGCTGCTGTCAAATGCTATAACACTGGCCACTTTTGCCGTATCCTTTTGCACAGATCCCGTAGTGGCCTCATCCTTAACTTTATCCCCGGAGGCAGCTTCCGGAGCTTTGCGGCCCATAGAGTCTGCACTAAGATCGTTGGTAATCTTATCCCGGAAAGAGGCTTTAGGAGCCTTGTTCAGCAAAGAATCCTGTGCCCGACCTGTTAAGCCCGTAAAGAGTAAAAAAGTAAAGGTAACTAACTTAAAAGCCCACATGCTCATTCGCTGCTTATCTGTCAAAATTATAAGGTTTGGTCTCCGGGTTCTTGTTCCGCTCCTGCCAAAGTTTAAAGTCTTTAACCGTATCCTTGATATAGGAGTAATATTGGTATTCATTCATCCCCCTGATCAATTCATAAGGCGGGCGATACCGTTTTTTATAGTATTCCAGGTTCTCTTCATCCAGGCCCGTAAGCTGTACGATAAGCCGGTCATTAAATACATAATCCACGAACTTATCGCGCTCCCAGATCTCATAGTTTTTCTGGAAAGCCCATATCATACGGTTGCGCTTGCTCATCGCATCAAAAGGATGCTGGATGATGTCCAGGCCCGTAAGTTTATAATGGTCCAGGGCCTGCTGGTACAGTTCCCGGCGCTTGATACTGTCAATTTTTGCACCCATGAAATAATCCCGGAGGGCCAGCTGGTTCTCGATCTGGGTAGGCGCTTCTTTCAATTGAATTTTATAAAAAGGCAGATCTACCTCCGACTTAATACGTACCCGGGCCACATCATAACCCGGAATCCGGAATTCAACCAGCTCACCTTTAGCCACTTCCAGCTCAAAGCTTCCATTAGCCTTTGACTGCACCTCAGCACTGCTGTGCACATTAGTAATGCTCACGCCCGGCAGCGGCTGCAAGGTGAGCACGTCAAGCACCACACCTTTAATGGTTACCGCAAAAGCATATACTTGCATTAAGGCCAGGAAGCCGGTCAGCAAAAACACTTTTGGCAAAAAAGCAAGTGGTCTGTTAATATGTGTAAAAGCGTTCAATCGCGAAAATTTATCGAACAAAAATAATAAAATATAAGGATAAGGGCCGTAAAAAACCTCATTATACTTTGCACTAAACGCGTATAATGAGGTTTTTGGTATGTTGACTACTGCTATTACTTAACCATGCTCGTCAACACAGAAGTATTGATCTTCAAAGGATATTTTTGCTTCAGCTTGGTTTCCCATTGCTTTTCCAGTTCCTTTTGATATTCATCCACAACCTGGTCCCTGGCTTCTGCAAAAGTCTTCTTTAAAGGCGTGTTGTATACCTCATCTGCCAGGATTACGATCTCACCCTGGTTAGCATCCGGGTAGACCCCGATCGGTTGTTGTGCCACGATCAGTTTCTTATCCACTTTAGCCACGTGCTCAAAATCGAAACGACCTGTTTGCTGGTACACTTTTTCGCCGTTTGACGGAGTATTCATTTTTCCCAGCGCTTCGTCCACAGTAGCCCCCGCTTTCAATGCAGCCAGTATCTGCTGTAAAGCCTCATGGTTTTTGCTTTGAAACACAACCCCTGTAAAGCCCGGATTCCAGGTATATTTAGCCGCATTTTTCTCATAATAAGTCGTCAGGCCTACCGTATCTTTATTAGCCCTGGACCAGATATTCTTGTCCATCATATCAAAGATCAATACCCCGTTGCGGTACTCCCCGGACAGTTTTTTATATTCAGGACTGGTCTTTTCCAGGTTTTTCATTTGCGCGTCCATGATCTGCTTTTCGCTGTACACCCGGTACAGTTCTTTAAAAGCATCTTCCTTCCTGCCGTTCAGGCGACCTTGCGTAAGCGCACGCACATAATGTAAAAAGTCCTGCTGGCTGTACTTGTTCGCACCTATTTCAAACATCACCGCTTTCAACTGCGGATACTCGCCCAGCTTTTTATCCTTTCCAAAATCATCCTGGCTCACGGTCCCGATCAATTGACCCAGTGCCGCAGCATGCTCCTTAAAGCCGGTTTCTTTTTTAGCCACTAAAATATTTTGCGATTTAAGCACCTCAGACCTGGACTGCTCTACCTTAGCCTGCAAAGCAGCTTTTTCACTTTCAAACGACGGCAACTCTTTCTTACCGATCAATTTAAAAATATGCACTCCGAAAGGCGTTACCAAAGGCTCAGAAATATCACCAGGCTTCTTCAGCGCCAGTACCGCCTGCTCTACCAGTTCGTCCGTAGATCCGGAAGTAATAGGCGCTATACGTCCTTCCTTATCTTTACTGTACTCATCATCTGAATACTCCTTAACCAGGCTTTCAAATGTTTTGCCCGACTGAGCTTCCTGCTTTATCTTTTTAGCCAGTTCTATCTTTTGCAACAACTCATTCTGGTCCTTCCCATCCGTAGCCAGTAAGATCTGGGCCACCTCAAGCGTACCTATAGATGGGCGCTCCGCGATCACTTTAAGCAGGTGGTAGCCATAAGGAGATTTAAACGGTTGCGACAAAGCACCTATAGCTGTAGTGTAAGCTACATTTTCAAAATCATAAGGCGTCTGGAACGCATTGATATAACCCAGACTTCCCCCATGTACAGAGGTACCCTTATCAGAAGAATATTGCTTCGCTGCATTTTCAAAAGTGATCTTGCCCGAATTAATAGCCGTAGCCAGGGAATCCAGTTTTGCCTTATTCGCCTGGTCTGCCACTTCGCCAAAACCATTCAACATAATATGGGCCACTTTACGCTCCAGCTTTTTGCGGTCATAAGCCTCCTTCACCAGCTTGTCCAAAATGGATTTATCTGCAATATAATTTTTAGCCAGCTGAGCACGGTACATTTCTATATCCGCCTTCATTTCAGGAATGGTATCCAGTTGCAGCGCATCTGCCTCCATTACCTTCATCTTATATAAAGCATAGAGATTCGCGAAGTTCTCTAAAGAAGTTTTGTCATATTTTAAATCCTGGCTATTGTTCTTTTGATACCAGCTCAAAAACTCAGCTTTACTCACCGATTCTTTTCCCACGGTAAAAACAGTTTGGGCAATACCCGAACCGATACTTAAACCTATACTCAAGCTTAAAGCCAAAAGATATTTCGTTTGCATAATTTATTTTGTGATCTGATTTTTCAAATAAAGATGCTAAGTTATAAAAATACTGGTTTAAGTAGAAAGAAAAATAATCGTTAAATAAAGGCAACACTTCTTTTAAACCAGCTTATAGTACATTTGCAACACAAGTCAGCAATGAAAAAAGAAAGCCGCAACATATTAATCATAGCCGCAACGCCTTTTGAGATCGCACCCTTGACCGAATGGCTGCAGCAACATTACAGCCCCGGACCAGGGACAGCATGGCGCTCTGCAGACGGACACCTGCAGATAAGCGTAGAGCTCTGCGGCATCGGGCTCGTGGCCACCAGCTTTAACCTGGGCAGGCTGCTGGGCAGCCATAGCTTTGATTGTATCCTGCAACTGGGCATTGCAGGGGCCTACCCTACCGGGAAGCTTTCCCTGGGAGATGTAGTCTATGTCTCCACAGACCGTATCGCTGACCTGGGAGCCAGCGACCCGGAAGGCAATTTCTTAAGCCTGCACCACATAGGCCTGGCAGAGCCCAGCGCAGCGGTCATTCCTGCGGCACCACCCGCTGCAGCACAACACTTCCTGCAGACATTGCCTGCTGTCCAAAGCCTCAGTGTCAACCATATTTCAGGAGACCCGGCCCGGCAAGATCATTTTGAGCTGGACAAGGACCTGCCCCTTATAGAAAGCATGGAAGGCGCAGCCTTTCACTATGCCTGCCATACCGCCGGCCTGCCCTTTATACAGATCAGGAGCATCTCCAACTGGGTAGAGCCCAGGGACAAAAGCCGCTGGCAGATGAAGACCGCAATAGAAAATCTTAACAAAACTGCGATAGCCCTCCTACACCATTTGTAATCCCCTCTTAGTATCTTTGGTGCAGTTAAAAAAAACTGGACAATGGATAAATTAATAACCGTAGGCACCTATTCTGATTACTTCTCTGCAAACACCATGTTACAGGTATTACAGGAATCCGGCATACAGGCCCGCTTGTTGAACGAGAACTCAGGCACCATGCTGCCTTCAATGGCCGTTGGCGGCATTAAGCTACAAGTACTGGAAGGTGATGAAGCAACAGCCCGGGAGATCATCAGCAGGCTGGAAAGCGAAGCCGATGATGCGCAGCAATCCGATGCCTTTTGAAGCGAAGATAAATCCCTGTTCGACCCCGGCAACCGGGTCTGCATCTATTGCGGCAGCCGGAATACAACCATAAACGATGCCAGCCGGAAGACCTTCTTCGGCAGAAAACTGTACCAGAAGTTCCCTAAACTTTTTGATAAAGAAGTCTGGCATTGTTTCCATTGCGGTAAAGATTTTTAAAGCCCCGGTTTTAATTTCAGCGGCCGCCCCTCATCCCGGCAACAAGATGTATATATCTTATCATTTTCGGCAATCATCCATTAACTTTGCAGCGAACAGATGATTACAAACGACAGCATACAGAAAGTACTCACTCACGCAGACATTGTGGAAGTAATCGGGCATTTCATGCAACTGAAAAAGCGCGGCTCCAATTACATCGGCAACTGTCCTTTTCATAATGAGAAAACCCCGTCCTTTAATGTAAACCCGGCCAAGAACATCTTTAAATGTTTTGGTTGCGGGAAAGGCGGCGATTCCGTTACCTTCTTAGAAGAGCATGAGAAATTCTCCTTTGTAGAAGCCATTCGCTGGCTCGGTGATTTTTACAACATCGAACTCGAAGAGTCTGCCCCATCTGAAGCCTATGTGGCCCACCAGCAGGTGGAGGAAAGCCTGAGGATCATCAACGATTTTGCCGCACAATATTTCAAAAACAACCTCCTTCATACAGAAGAAGGACAAAATATAGGCCTGAGCTATTTCCGCGAAAGAGGCTTCAGCAATGCCACCATCGAGAAGTTCATGCTGGGCTACAGCCTGGAGCAATGGGACGCTTTCATCGTGGCCGCACTGGCCAAAGGCTTTGACAAAGACCTGCTTGAAAAAGCAGGACTGATCAAGGTAAGGCCCGACCGTATTTACGACAGCTACCGCGGCAGGGTCGTCTTCCCTATCTTCAGCAATACCGGTAAGATCCTGGGCTTTGGTGCCCGTATCTTAAAGAAAACCGATAAAGCACCCAAATATGTCAACAGTCCAGAGAATGAACTCTATGTAAAAAACAGGGTACTGTACGGACTATACCAATCCCGGAAAGCCATTAACGATAAGCAGGAATGCTTCCTGGTAGAAGGCTATACCGATGTCATCTCCCTGCACCAGGCCGGTGTGGAAAATGTAGTCTCCTCCAGCGGTACCTCCCTCACCACAGGACAGCTAAAGCAGATCGGCAACCTGACCAAGAACCTGACCATCCTCTATGACGGAGATGCTGCCGGTATCAAAGCCGCACTCAGGGGGCTGGATATGGCCATCGAAGAAAACCTGATCGTAAAACTGGTGCTCCTGCCCGAAGGTGAGGACCCCGACAGTTTTGTGCAAAAGAACGGCAGCGCTGCTTTTGAAGCCTACGTGGCACAACATAAAGTAGACATTATCGACTTTATGATGGAGCAGGGCCTTAAAGAAGCACAAAATGACCCCTTCAAAAAATCGGCCGTAGCCAATGAGATTGCCGCAACAGTAGCCAAGATCGACAAAGGAAAAAACCTGGGGCTGCACCTGCATTACATCAAAGAAGCCGCTACCAGGTTAAACATTGACGAAGAAGCCTTCGTCGGTATCGTCAACAACTTCATCCGCGAGCGCTTGAAGAAGCCCGTGAAGGACGACAGCCCGGCAGCTGCACCTGCCCCCCTCCCCATTACAGAACCCATACTGGATGAATACGGTCAGATCGTAAGCATGCCGGAAGAAGCCTCCTTAAATCTCTACAAAAAAGAGCATAAAGAAGAATGGCAGCTCATCAAAATGCTCATTGAGCATGGCGATAAAATATACGAAGCCGGGCAGACCGTAGCCACCCATTTCTTCGAAGAGATCGACATCAGCATATTCGAAGAGCCTATGGCGCACGATATTGCGATGATCTATTACAAGTACTGGCAGGACAATAAAGCCTTTCCGCCCCTGAACTTTTTCACCAACCATGCGATGAAGTCCATCAAAGAGAAAGTCATCGACCTGATCCAGGTGCAGTTCACCCCCAGTGAAAACTGGCAGTTAAAATACAATATCGAGATCCCCGATACAGAAGCCAATTACCTCGACGATGTCATCAGCTCCTTTGCCTATTTTAAATTAAAACTATTAAGAAAATATATTGCAGAAAACCTGGAAGAACTGAAATTGTGTAAAGAACCGGCCAAGGTAGAACAACTCGTAAAAACCAATCTACTACTGAAACAGCAGGAAAAACAACTGATGTCCGTGGTTATCGTGAAATAAAGATTGGCGTATTAAAAGGCAGTTGCCGGGCAGTAAAATAAACGCCTATTCATAACGTCAGTAAACCAGTAATTGAATAACGTATTTTCATAAAATGTGCAGTTTAGTTTTGGCAAGTTGCATTCCATTCATTTTGCCCGGCCATCAATACAAAGAGCTGAACATTGGATGACTATTCCTTTTATCATTACTCAACCTCAAACCAATAAATTTCCTTGTCACTATGAATAAGCTGACTGGCTTCGGATCGGTAACTACTACTTACCCAATTTAAATACTGGCTGTACCTGCGCTTTTCTTCGGGTACTTCAAACTGCAGATTAACACTCCATTCTTTACCGTTCTTATCTTTAAAATCCAATCTGCCATACGTTACTCTCAATTTATACTTACCCCTCCTTTCAGGAATAAACAAACATTCAAAGGCTTTGGCATTCCTGTCAAATGAACCTCTGAAGTTAGTATTACCATCCTGTTGAATAAAGATCGGATTTACTAATACTGGTACATGGGGATAAACATAAGTGTATAGACCTTGAGTTCCAACAATACTATCTCCGCCACCCAATGTTATATCAAAAGTATTCTTATCTAGTATAGATTGTATGTGCAGGTCTCCAAAACCATTTGTTTGTAGCGTGTCGGGCAGCTTCACCAACACCCGTAAAGTATCTCCTATAGCCATTATACTATCTGTGTTGCCACTAAGTGTTACAGGCAATACTGTAGTCACATTAGTATATAAGCATTTAGGCTCATTGCAGCGGCGAGGTGGATCACAGGAGCTTGCAATCGAAGCAATAGTGACCATCAGTAAAGCGATAATTGAATAATGTGTTTTCATAAAATGTGCAATTTAGTTTTGACAATTAGTATTCCATCCATTTTGAGCATTCATCAGAAACGTCAATCCAAGTTGATTAATCCCGGGATTGTTTTGGACAAAACGTGTGCGCCAGGTACACAAATCCCGGGTAGTAGCCCCAAAGGTAAAAAACATACTATTTATTGAATATCCATTTAATGCATCAAAACCATCATTATTATTATCCATCAGGTCATAATAGATACCGGTATTGATCCAGTTAGCAAAAAACCATTGATCGTTTTCCAAAGCATCCGGGTAAGGCTGCCGGTTACCCACGGACCAGACAAAGGCAGTACCTGCAGGATGCAGACGGCGGTGATGCTCCTTACCCATAAACTCTGCCCAGGACTCATTCAGTTGTATCAGCCCCCAATCCTGCCCGTTCTGGTTGCCATAGCCATTTTCTGCTATGGTTCGCGCTATAATCTTACCCCATTTATCATTACCCAATCTTGTATACAGAGAAGCATGCCCCAACTCGTGAAACAAGGTCTGCATCAGGTCCTCTGAATAGTTAGTATACACATTCATGTCATTATCCACTTTGATGCTTATGTCTGGCTTCACGCCCAGGCACAGGTTATTTAAGGCCTGCCCGGTCGCGGTAGCTATAAAATTACTTGTAAAGCTTCCATTGATCAGGTTGGTAATGTATTGATTGATTACTTCCCCGTACCCTACAGCAGATAAATGATTGAGCATAGGAGTCGAAGCAGCTCCCGTATGGAGCGACCAATGCGCATAGGTAACTATAAACGGAGGTTTTGTTATATTATCCTGGTTACAATAAATATCATTCATATAAGTTCCATGCAGTAGTTGTGCCCAGAACCTGGGCGGATTATGATTGCCAAAATGGATATTCACAGCATTTTTCATCTCACAACTCGTTATCCAGCCATGATTATAGAGAGAACCCGTCGCAAAATCGTTCAAAACATTGATCACAGCACCGGCTATAGTGCCCGTCGTATTAAAAGGTCTGATATTCGTGCGCCAGTTTTTGGCATGCGTGCCCATATACGTCCCTGCACTAAAAGCATAAGGAATAATATAATTACCATTTTCATTAGTATAAGTATTGATCGGTACACCAAAAACCAAAGCCCAAACCATCATATGAGGCACCGGTCTGGTCGTATTTTGAAATTGATCTAAATAAGTCACCCTTCCTTGCGGCACTTTAAACAGACATATGCGGATACGTAAAGCCTGTAAACTCGTCTCCTTTACAAAACCAGAGCTAATCAAAGCCTGCAATTGCAGGTCTTCATCCTTAACCATGGGCAGATATAATTCATCTAAAAAATCAGCGGTAACGCCATCATTACTACTCAGCCTGTTGGCCAATACAGAATTTGATTTACAGACAACATATAAATTCCCGTCTTTGTACGATTCAATAGTTGCACGATCAGGTTTCGTATCATCCTGGTAAAGGACACCACTGGCAAAAGGTATATCCATCACTTGCGCATTGCTATCCGCAGCCATAAGCGTCATGAAGTCACTACTAACCCTTGTTACATCAAATTTAAAATAAATATATTTCCTGTCCTCCTCTAACTTTTCATCTTCGCGCCCCAGCGCTTTCAATGCAGCTTTAATATTTTCAATAGAATAAGGATTCTTCTTAAATGGTATACCCATACCCATTGTTTGCACATTAGCGCTTTGTGCATCTTGGGCTGGTTTCTTACAGGCTATCAAAAATACAAGCCATAATAGCCCTAAAGCCAGGTGTGTTTTTTTCATTTTTAACGGTAGATTTAGTACAATGCTAAAGTAAAAATGAAAATCATATTTAATAAATTATATATTTTACATTTGATTAACAAGAACATTTAGAAAAGGGGAATTAACCTATTCTTGCTCAATCCAATGACACACCTTACAATGAATTTCCCCTATCCTCCAAACAATATTCCCGACCTTACAAGCAATGTTCCCGACCTTACAAGTGATGTTCCCAACCCTACAAACGATATTCCGGACCTTACAAGCAATATTCCGAACCTTACAAGCAATGTTCCCGACCTTACAAGTGATGTTCCCAACCCTACAAACGATATTCCGGACCTTACAAACGATTTTCCCGACCTTACAAAGGGTTTTCCTAACCTTACAAAGGGTTTTCCGGACCTTACAAGTGATGTTCCGGACCTTACAAGCAATATTCCGGACCTTACAAGTGATGTTCCGGACCTTACAAGTGATGTTCCGGACCTTACAAAGGGTTTTCCGGACCTTACAAACAATGTTCCGGACCTTACAAGTGATGTTCCGGACCTTACAAAGGGTTTTCCGGACCTTACAAGCAGTGTTCCCGGCCGACAGGCAGCCTACTCCTAAAAATGTAAAAAAACGTAAAGACTTGATCCCTCATTTTGCTTCCTCAGACCATAAGATCACTTTTCACCGCAAGACCACAGGCACTGCACTACCTTAAATAAAAAACCTTTCCCATCTCCCGGGAAACCCCATGGATCGGAAAGGTTTAAACCATCTTTATATTGATCACCGGAAGACCGGCCACCAGCCATACTAAAAGCAAATACGAATCATACGATCGCTTTTAATATCCTGTAATTGATTGAATCAACTCTTCTGCACAGTAGTCAGAGCACCCATAAGCGTAAAGATCCAGCCCAGGATCATAAACAGTCCGCCAACAGGCGTGAGTATCCCGAAACCCTTTAAGCCTACAGAACCGGCATGCTTCATCGCCACCAAAGCATAGATAGAACCGCTGAACAAGATGATCCCGATCACAAACATCCAGGTCGCCCGGGCAAACCAGGCAGAAGGATTATGAGCAAACAACAAACCCACCCCTATCAAAACAATGGCATGATAGATCTGGTATTTGACCCCCGTTTCAAAAGTATTGAGTAATTCCGGGTCCAGCTTTTCTTTTAAAGCATGCGCGCCAAAAGCGCCTAAAATGACCGCCAGCATACCAAAAACAGTTGCCGCTACGATTGCTTGTTTGTACATGAAGGGAAAATTTTATGTTGTTCGAAAAATTCCGCAAAGTTACTCATTCTGAGCGTTAAAGCATCAACACTCAGGTGACTTTGTGCATAATAAGGCGCTCTCCTGGCCAGTAAATCCTGCAAGTAAGCCAGCCTGTCCTCCTCCGCGATGTGCTGCACCAGGGGCCGCACCACCTTAGCCTGCTCCAGCCTGCTTTTGATAAATTCAGGGCTTGCCATGAGATAGATCACCAGGCCATTATCAAGCATATATTGCATATTATCATGAAAACAAGGCGTGCCTCCCCCGGTAGAAATAATATGCAAAGGCTGATCACTACCCTTCTCCACACATTGCCTCAGCGCCCTTGCCTCCTCTTCCCGGAAAAAAGCTTCCCCCTTTTCAAATAACTGCGCTACCCGCAACTGCGTTTTAATTTCAATAAAAAGGTCCAGGTCCGTTGTGGCACAATCATATTTCCCCTTTAGCTTTTTAAGCCAAAACGATTTTCCGACCCCGGGCATACCTACGAGAAAAACATTCATCTTTATAAACTAAGCGGATTATTACTAAATTTGTCTGCCGCACAAAAGTAATCAAATTGATATGAAACCAAAACTATCTGTATGCATCATCACCAATACAATCGACGACCGGTTGTACGAGGTCATTGATAGTTTCCGGCACCCATCCTTTGAGCTCTGCATCGGCTTCAACGGCTTAGCCCCGGGAAGCATACAGGCCTTTCAGCAAACCGCTGCCCCCCTGAAAGTATTTGACCTGCCCTGGGAAGGCTATGGCGCTACCAAAAACACCCTGGCCCGGCACGCAGCCTCAGACTGGATCCTCTCCATAGACAGCGATGAAATTGCAGATAAAACACTTATAGAACACCTGCTCCGGCTTGAACTAACATCGAATAAAGAAATCTATGCCCTTAAGCGCCTGCAGAAAATAGGCAGCCACAAAATACGCTTCGGCAGCTTCGGTGCCCCGGAATGGAAATGGAGACTCTACAACCGGCAGTTTACCAGCTGGAATTTAGAAAAAGTACACGAAGAACTCCTCCTGCCTGCAGGCACAGCAACCCGGCAACTAACCGGAACACTCTGGCACCTCACCGCTGCCAACCTGGCAGCCGTAAAGGCCAAAAACGATCATTATGCCCGGCTCAGCGCAGAGAACATGCAGCAGCGCGGCAAACGCTCAGGCCTGCTAAAGCCCTGCCTGGCCGCATTTATGGCATTCATAAAACAATATTTTTTCAAAAAAGGCATGCTCGACGGCCTCATCGGCTGGCAGCTCGCCAGAGAAAGTGCGCGATATACCTATTTAAAATACCGCAATTTAAGAACCCTGCAATCAGTTGACCGTACCTAAAAATGCCAGGATCTCCTCCACAAATTTCCTTTCATTAGACAATCTCGGCACCTTGTTTTGTCCACCCAGTTTACCTTTAGACTTCAGCCAGGCATTAAAAGTACCCTTCGCTACATTGTGAGCAAGCGGCATACGCAAAGCAATATCCTTATGGCGCTTCGCTTCATAATCTGAATTGACCGACTGCAGGGCAGCATCCATTTCCCGGACAAACTCCTCCAGCGGAACCGGCAAATGCTCAAATTCAATGATCCACTCATGCGCCCCGTTACTCGCTCCAGACATATATACCGGCGCTGCCGTATAATCGTTCACCACAGCACCCGTGATCCTGGAAGCCGCTGCGATCGCATAATCACTATTGTCAATAATCACCTCTTCACCAAAAGCATTAATAAAATGCTTGATACGGCCGGAGACCTTGATACGATAAGGATTCAAAGAAGTAAACTGTATCGTATCCCCCAGCACATAACGCCACAGGCCACTGTTCGTGCTAATGATCAAAGCATAATTAGTGTCCAGCTCCACTTCCCTCAGGCTCAGCGTTTCAGGGAACTGTTTACCGATCTCCTCCATCGGCATAAACTCAAAATAAATACCATGGTTGAGGAACAGCAACATACCATCTTCACAATTAGTAGTATCCTGCGCGGCAAAGAAGCCTTCAGAAGCATTATAAGTTTCCACATAATGCATATCATCATGCGGGATCAGCTGGCGAAACTGGTTGTGATAAGGCTTAAAACTCACCCCACCATGAATATACAATTCAAGATTCGGCCATACCTCCCGGATATCAGTCTTCCCCGTCTTTTCCAGTATTCTTTTCAATAACACCAGCGTCCAGGTAGGCACACCGGCTATATAAGTAATATTCTCAGTAAGCGTAGCATCAATGATACTTTCAATTTTCTCTTCCCACTCATCCATCAGCGCCACCTTCAAGTCAGGAGAACGCATCACCTGCCCGATAAAAGGCATATTCTGCAGCATTACCGCAGAAAGATCCCCATAAAAACTCTCCGCGTTCATCTGGTTGATCTGGTGACTGCCACCAATCGTCAGGCATTTACCCCCAAAGAGTTTAGTATCATTATACATCCTCACATACAGTCCCAGCACATCCTTCCCCGCACGATAGTGCGTCTCGTCCAGCGTTTCTTTACTCACCGGGATAAACTTACTCTTATCACTTGTAGTACCACTACTCTTGGCAAACCAGGTAATAGGCGTATTCCACAATACATTTTGCTCCCCGTCCAGTATCCTTTGAATATAAGGTTTCAGGTCATCATAATCACTTACCGGTACCGCATTCTTAAAATCCCTGATCGAGCTCAGGTTGTCAAAATTATATTGTTTCCCAAATTCAGTAAACCTTGCCGAGCCTATTAAATCATTAAATACAGTTTTTTGTGTATCAATCGGGTTGAGCATGAAGTTGTCCACCGCATTCAGGCGCATCTTCATGATTTGTTTAATAGCAGGACTTAGTAGGGCCATATTTATTGCTTGGTATGTTCGACAAAAGTAACGAATAGATTTTAAAACTAAGGATTTGCCCTGTCATTGTATCGTCCCCTCCATCCAACAGGAGCATTTTCACATCCGGAACTCCTTAAATAAAATAGTTAAATCATATTTTGATTTGAGCACATACTTAGATACATTTGTTCCGACTATAACTATAACAACACCCGAATGAAAGCTAAATACCCCTACCTGATTGTAGGCATTACCTTGCTGGCATTTTGCCTGCTATCCTTTCCGCAATTTTTCAAAAACGGATTTGACGGCTCCTTCAACAATATTACCGACGGCTTAAAAAACAATTATACATTACTTCGTTTCGTCACAGAGCCCATCGGCCCTAAAGGAATATTCTATTTTGACTTTTTCCAATACCCATACGGAGATTATGTGTACACCACAGACAATACACCCTTGTATTCCCTTGTCATGCGCTGGATACATCATTATGTGACCCCCATAGATGCCTGTATTATCCCCGGCTTCAATTCCATCATGATCAGTAATATCATTACCTGCGGCTTACTTTTATATTACCTATGTGCCCGTATCCTCCCTTCCAAAGCCTGGGCTACAGGCCTGGCGATCATCCTACCCGTCACATTGGAGCAATTGCTCCGGCTCCCCAAAGGGATCGGGAACTTATCCCTTTCTTCCCTCTTCGTATTTTCCTTTATCCTCTGCTATTGGTACACACAGTCTGCCCATTCCCGCAAAAAGTCACTACTCCTCCTGCTGTCCATGTTCCTCACCAGCCTTTTCGGCTTCCTGATCCATGGATACTACCTCCCCATTCTTTGCATTATATTTTTCACCTTTTTATTGATCCATCATATCAAAAGCCTGGACATCCCCGTAAAGCCCCTGCCCTTGTTGCGGCCCTTCCTCTTAATTACATTAATCGGCTTGAGCGCTTTCTGGCTGATGCAGGCAACAGACGGCTATTTCTCAATCCGGCAAAAATTTGCACAAGGATACGATGCCGGGGACCAGAAACTCGCACTTTCCTATTTATACCAGTCTTTTCCCTTCAGCAGTATCAATTTCCCCGTCCGGGTGAATACTTACGGTTCATTTGCCGAGCCACATATGTATATGGGACATGCTTTCTGGGCATTACTATTCCTCACAGTAATCATCGCCCTTTTCAATACACTATTCCGCAGGAAATTATTCCGGGCTTTTTATACACTTGCAAAAGACAAGTACCTGGCCCCGGTAGCAGTGGTGCTCTTCTTTTCCCTGGTAACCTCCCTGGGCAAAAGCCTGTACAACCAGGGCATTATACTAAGCCCGGCACCCTTATTCAATATTGAAGGTGCTCCGCTTTATTTCATCCATTATTTCGCGATCTCAATGCTACTGCTAGCCGGGCTGGCATTTTTGACCCTACTCTTCCACCTGCTACAGCAGGTTTTCCCAATAAGAAGACCCCCATTCAAAACAGATAAAAGAACCTTTTTCACCCTCCTCTTTTTGACCACGGTCTGTATCATTTTCCTGTTTACCAACTGGATAAAATTCGAAAACCTGAATAACCGCTTAAGCCCATTCTATTACATCGGGAAAAAGACCCGGATCGTAGAGCAGTTCCGCTCCATCAGCCGCTTCGCCTGGCCCTTTTTATTATTTACGCCCATATTACTGGTCTACCTGTACACCAATGCAGCTAAAGCCTTAAAGCCACTTTCCCGATTAAGTGTACTGGTAATTATCCTGGCCCTTGCAGCCATACAGATCATAGACACGATTTTTTTCCTGCGGAAAGAAGCCAACTTACCCAACCTCTTTAGTGCACAGCAACTGGCTTCTGTGCCCGAGATACCCGAAAAAGAAAAATATGCGGCAATATTACCTATCCCGCTTTTTATGGTAGGTTCAGAAGACTATAATGTTACCATCGACGATCACGGCAATTTCAGCCGTTGGCTATACCAGCTCAGCTACAAAAACAAAATGCCGATGATGGCCGTAAAGCTGAGCCGCACCCCCGTCACTTTTTCCGACCAGATGATGGATGTGCTGCTCGAGCAAAAAATAAAAGATCCGCTATGGACAGCCCTGCCACAAAAACCGATTTTAGTGACCGTGTCCAGGCAATTGATGTATCAGGACTCAATGGCTGTGATAGAGCAGGTCGGGTATAAAGATACCAGGCCTAAAGCCACCGCAGCCAATAATGCCCAGTTTGCATTTATTAAAAACAAGGCGCTGCATTACCTCTACACCAAAGACGATGTAGATTTTTATGAGTGGCAGGTTAAGTAAGCTATTTTTTTTAAAGCCCCAGATACCTCGCTACAGCATTCGCCACCTTTTCACCATCCATGGCCGCAGAGATGATGCCACCTGCATACCCCGCACCTTCAGCACAAGGGAACAAGCCCCTGATCTGCGTATGCTGCAGCGTTTCCGGGTCACGGGGAATGCGCACCGGGCTTGAAGTACGCGATTCTGTAGCCAACACGATCGCATCCCGGGTATAATAACCGGGCATCTTTTTACCAAAAGTGACAAAAGCCTGAGCCATCGCCACATAGATCTCCATAGGCAATATTTCGTTCATTTTTGCCGCATTAGTGCCCGGCAGGTAACTACATTCCGGCAGCGATCCAGAGCGCTTCTGCTGCACAAAGTCAGTCATCCGCTGAGCCGGGGCCACCAATTTACCCCCACCGGCCACCCAGGCCTTCCGCTCCACCATCTGCTGGAACTGCATCCCCGCCAGCGGACCCGTAAAACCATACCTGGCAAAGTCCTTATCCTCTACCGTCACCACCATACCCGAATTGGCAAACAGGCCATCCCTTTTCGAAGGCGACCAGCCGTTCACCACCAGTTCCCCCTCCTCTGTGCTCGCCGGGGCAATGATGCCCCCGGGACACATACAGAAAGAGAATACACCCCTGCCCACCTCCTGGCTCACAATACCATAAGAAGCCGCAGGCAGGTAAGGAGCCCTCGGCTCGTCCACCGGGCAATGATACTGTGTCGCATCTATCAGGCTTTGCGGATGCTCGATCCGCACGCCCAGCGCAAAAGGCTTACTTTCCAGTAAAATCTTCTTATTATCTAAAAGATGAAAAATATCCCGGGCAGAGTGCCCCGTAGCCAGTATCAGCGTTTTCGTATTGATCCTTTCTCCACCATTCACTTCCACCGCAGCCATGCAGTCCCCGTCCAGGATAATGTCCGTAAGCTTCGTATCAAACAAGACCCTTCCGCCACATTCCTCGATCGCTTCACGCATAGCCGTAATGATATGAGGCAACTTATTAGTACCAATATGCGGATGCGCTTCATATAAAATACGCTCCGTAGCACCAAAATAGTGGAACAACTGTAAACTTTTCAAAATACTCCCCCGTTTATTGGAACGCGTGTACAGCTTCCCATCACTGTAAGTACCGGCACCACCCTCACCGAAACAATAATTAGATTCCGGGTTCACGATACCCTCTTTATTCATAGCCGCCAGGTCTCTCCGCCTGTTGCGCACATCTTTTCCCCGTTCAAGGATCACCGGGCAATAGCCCAGCTCGATCAGTTGCAAAGCAGCAAACAAGCCCGCCGGACCCGCTCCGGCGATGATCACCTCAGGTGCACGGGACACATCCTGCAATTTAGGTTCAAAGGCAAAAGCATCTTCAAACACCTCATCCACGAAAACATTCACCTGCATTTGCACCACAATATCCTTGCTGCGGGCATCTAAAGATTTCCTGAGCACCTGGTAAGCATTAATCTGTGCAGCTTTTATCCCTAACTTCTGCGCCAGGTACTCCCTTAAACGTTTATCATCCTCAGCATCTCCTGGCGGGATCCTGATCTCTATTTTTTGTGGCATAGCACAAAAATAACCAATTAGCTAAATTACTAAATAGCTAATTTTGCACCATGATTGCAAAAAAGGATTTAAGAATCGTCTTCCTGGGCACTCCCGACTTCGCGGTAGCCTCTTTACAAGCCCTTATAGAAGCAGGCTACCAGGTAGTAGCTGTCGTAACAGCCCCCGACAAACCTGCCGGAAGAGGCCGCCAGCTAAAAGCCTCTGCCGTGAAAGAATATGCCCTCACACAGCAATTGCCCGTCCTGCAACCCGAAAAACTCAAAAATCCTGAATTCCTGGCCGAACTGAAAAGCTTCCGGGCCGACCTGCAAATTGTAGTAGCCTTCCGGATGCTGCCTGTAGCCGTATGGGATATGCCGCCCCTGGGCACAGTCAACGTACACGGATCTTTATTACCCTATTACCGGGGAGCCGCCCCTATCAACTGGGCCATTATCAACGGAGAACAGGAAACAGGCGTTACCACCTTCAAATTACAACATGAAATAGATACCGGGGATATCCTCCTCCAACATAAAGAACCCATCCTGGATACCGATGATTTCGGCTCCATGTACCATAAACTGATGCAGGCAGGCGCTGCCCTGCTACTGGATACCGTAGAAGGACTGATAAATGATCGCTTAAACCCCGTACCACAGGCCGGTATCGATAAAGAAACCCATGCCCCCAAATTATTCAAAGAAACCTGCCTCATCGACTGGAACCAACCCGTACAACAGATCCATAACCTGGTGCGCGGCCTGGCCCCCGTGCCCACCGCATTCACCAGCCTGGAAGACAAGCAATTGAAGATCTTCAGGTCAGACATCAATACAGGCCATACAGGCAAGCCCGCCGGTACCGTCGAGTCCGATGGCAAGACCTATATCCGCTTTGCAGGCCAGGACGGGTGGCTCTATGCCCTGGAAGTACAATATGAAGGCAAAAAAAGAATGCCCGTAGCCGATTTCCTGAGAGGATACCGCTTTACGCCCAACACATAATTTAAAATCTTAAATTTGCGTTCTAGCAATATATAATTGTACCCATTAAACACCCGGTAAATAATGCAAAAGACAAAACAATTTTGTTCTTACATCATACTATTGACCCTCATCGTTTTCGTCACAGGCGCAGCTTCCTGCCGTAAACTTTCCAAAACTTCCGATAAAGGCAACCTGGCCTTTTCAGTAGACACCCTTTTATTTGACACCGTATTTACCGCAAGAGGCACCTCTACCCGCTCGGTAAAGATCATCAACCAGGAAAAAAGCAGGCTGAACATCTCTTCCATACGCCTGCAAAGAGGCGCTTCTTCCCCGTACTTCATTAATGTAAACGGAGAAAGCGGCAAAACGATCAATAATGTAGACATTGAAGCCAATGACAGCCTGTACGTCTTCGCCTCAGTAAATATAGATCCGGGCAATGTAAATGATCCCTTTGTGGTAGAAGACCGCCTGATCGCAACCGTGGGCGACAAAGAGTTTATCCTACCCGTACTGGGATACGGACAAGATGCGATCTACATCACCGACAGCTTACTGCAATCCCAAACCTGGACCGCTGATAAACCTTATGTGATCGTCAACAATGCCTATGTAGACGAGGGCCAAACCCTGAATATACAGCCAGGCACCAGGGTCTATGTACATGCCGACTCCCGTCTATTTGTATTAGGCAGCCTCAATATCAACGGAACACGCAGCGATAGCGTAGTCTTCCAGGGCGACCGTATCGACAGGAGAGTTTATTTTGATGATGAAGACTTCGTAAACGGTGTGGGCGGAGAATGGGGCGGTATTTACATCACCCAGAACAGCTATAACAATCATATTAATTATGCCCTGTTCAAAAATGGTGGTGCCACCACCATGCTCAACGGCGATCCCGTTATGGATGCTACCATACAGGTAGACCCCGACACCCTGCACATGGGCAATGGTAATTTCAAACTGGACATCAAGAACAGCATCGTACGCAATTCAGGAGGATACGGCATTTTCGGTTTCGGGGGCAGCATCCGGGCAGAGAACTGCCTGGTCTTTGCCAGCGCCAAGGAAAATGTAGCCCTGATCCGGGGCGGCTGGTACCGCTTTTATGGCTGTACCATAGCAGGCTATGCCTCCAGGATCAGCACCGCAACAGAGAAATACTATGGCGTAGCCGCAATCAACTTTTTCAATATCGGCAATAATCAATACGTCTTTGCTCCACTGGTCGCCGACTTCAAAAACTGTATTATCTACGGTAATGCAGCAGACGAGTTTTTTGCCAATAAAGTGGACGATGCCAGCGCTGTCGTCACCCTCGAAAATTGCCTGATCAAAAGAACAGATGCCATTGCGGCCTGGGTACAACAATCCAACAATATCTTTAACGAAAATCCGCTATTTTTGGAAACCGATCCCAATGACCTGCATGCCAATGATTATCATGTAGAAGATGCCTCCCCTGCCAAAGCAAGAGGCATCACATTCCCGGGAATGGCCACCGTGGATATCGAAGGTACGGCAAGAACTAATCCTCCGACCATAGGTTGCTACCAATAGTTGTTTATTTTTTTTAAAGCTATTAAAGATGAAGAAAACCCTTTTTGCCCTTTTACTGGCCGGTGCATCCACCTTTGCCCAGGCTCAAAATCCTAAAATAACCGTAGGCACACAAGCCCCGGAACTCCTGTTCAGTAACCCGGCAGGAAAAGAGATCAGCCTAAAACAGATCAACAGCAAGAAGTATATCCTTATCGACTTCTGGGCAAGCTGGTGCGGCCCCTGCCGCAGGGCCAACCCCGGACTGGTGAAGTTCTACAAGACCTATGCCCATAAAAAATTTACCGGAGCCAAAAAAGGCTTTGACATACTCAGCGTCTCTTTAGATAAAGATAAAGATGCCTGGGTGGCCGCTATACAAAAAGACAGCCTCTACTGGAGCAACCACATGAGCGACCTCAAAGGCTGGAACTCAGAAGCTGCCCAAACATATGCAGTACAATACATACCACAGGCATTTTTGCTGGACCCCAACGGGAAAGTGATCGGCGCTTACATGACCGCCGACCAGGCCATACCAGACATAGAAAAGCTGGTAGACAACAAAAAACGTAAAAAGTTCCTGGGCATTTTCTAATTTTGGCAAAAACAGTTTGGCTTTGAATAAAATACTGATCATTACTGCACCTTCCGGTGCAGGAAAATCGACCATCACAAAAAGATTATTACAACAATTTCCCCGGATCAGGTTTTCCATCTCTGCCTGCACCCGCGCCCCCAGGGGCCAGGAACAGGATGGCGTAGACTACTACTTTATGTCCGTAGCCGATTTTCAACACAAGATCGACAATAATGACTTTGTAGAATGGGAAATGGTTTACGAAGGCAAATATTACGGCACCCTGAAAACAGAACTGGAGCGCATCTGGAAGCAGGATGAATTACCCCTGTTTGACATCGACGTGAAAGGCGCACTTAAAGTAAAAGAACTTTACGGGGCCAATGCCGTATCCATATTCATTAAAGCGCCCAGCATAGATATCTTAAGAGCAAGGCTAGAGTCAAGGAATACAGACAGCCCCGAAGCCATAGCAGAAAGAGTCAATAAAGCAAGTGTAGAAACTACATTTGCAGAACAGTTTGACCACATCGTAGTCAATGACGATTTAGAAGAAGCCGTCCATAAAATAAGCACAATAGTACAATCCATTTGTTCTAATTCCTGAAAACTATGAATCTCGAAGAAAGTATTGCCCACCTCAATTTTGCCGATCCGCAAATGTGGATCAGCCTGCTGACCCTTACCTTCCTGGAGATCGTACTGGGTGTAGACAATATTATCTTCATCTCCATCATTTCAGATAAGCTGCCGAAGCACCAACAGCGCATGGCCCGGAATATAGGCTTAGGCGCAGCCATGCTGTTCCGGGTGTGTTTACTCTTAATGATCAACTGGATCATCGGGCTTAAAGACCCGGTGATGACCATCGGCTGGTTTACCGATGATACAGGGGCCGCATTAGCCTTATCCTGGAAAGACATCATCCTCTTATGTGGTGGTATCTTCTTAGTGGGCAAAAGCACCCTTGAGATCCACCATAAAATGCAACAGGCCGCACAACCCGCAGCAGAAGAAAAGAAAGTGAGCGGAGTTGTGGGCAGAGCCCTGATGGCCGTTATCCTGCAGATCATCTTAGTAGATGCCATCTTCTCCTTAGACTCCATCCTTACCGCCGTAGGCCTGGTCGATAATGTAGCCATCATGATCATAGCCGTCATTATTTCCATGATCATTATGATGATATTTGCCGGAGCAGTAGCCAGGATCATTAATACACACCCTACCCTGCAAATGCTGGCATTAAGCTTCCTGGTAGTAATAGGCGTTATCCTGGTAGCAGAAGGTATCCATCAGCATGTGAGCAAAAACATCATCTACTCCTGCCTGGCCTTCAGCCTTGTGGTTGAATTATTGAACATCAAGCTGCGTAAAAAACAAGATGCAGCAAATACTCCTAAATCAGACAGCCCCCTTTAAAGGCTTATAAAAAATCCGCCTGCGGTCACATTTCGACAAGCTAAATGTGACAACAGGCGGACTATAAAAAGACCATTTTCTTTTCCGGCAGTAGCCGATTAACTTTTCGCAGGCAGTATATAGATACTGTTCTGCTCTTTTTCGAGCCGGTCAAAAACCCTGAACTCATCCGTAAGGATCTGCTCGAACCTTTGCTTTTGCGTATCGTTTTCAAACATCATATTCATCACCACGGCAGACTGCTCCTTCAGTACATTCTTTACCCCATGCAGGAAGCCTTCGCTCAAGATCTCATCAGGCACTTTATCTTCCTCAAACACATCAATACACACCAGGTCATACCTTTTGCCGGGAGCTTTTTGAATGAAAGCTACCGCATCAGCCTGTGTATATTCCCCCTTCACATTAGGAAAGAAGTCCATCACAGAAGAGCAGGTCTCCAGGATCGGCCGGCTGATGTCTACAAAATGCATCTGCCACTGCTTCGCCGGGAATTTATCATGCAACATCATACCCACACTACCAATACCGGCACCCAATACCAGCACATTCTCTGATTCAGACAGGCGGGTCTTCATTTTACTGAAAGCCATCTTAAAAGGAAAATACTCCGTCCCGTCAGAATACAACACACGGCCATACTGTAGCTTGAACTGCTTTTTATAGAGAAATAGCTTTATACTACGCTTGTCGTCCACCTTTACTTTTTTCAATCTTAAAGGCACTATCCTGCTGAGATAGCAGAGCAACCTTCCCGATCCGAAAACACCTTTCTTCATCAACATCTTTTTGAATAAATCAGAAAAAAGACACAAAATTAATACTATTATCAGTTACAATAACCTAAGAAAAACAAAAAAGCAGTATGCAATAAACAAAATGTTTTAATCAACAGGATCTAAACTTTTTTGTCTAATTTGCTACTCAAAATAAGTCCTCATCCATAGCAGCATAATAGTGAGATCCACCATAAAAAACAGTATTATCATCAGCCTCATCAGTGCAGGCTCCCTTTATCTGGCCGCCTGTGGCCTGGGCAATAATGTAGCCAAAGATGGCAAGCTACATATCCCTACCAACGCCAGCTTTGAGCAAATCGTAGATTCCCTAAAACCCCTGCTGAAAGATGCCGAAAGCTTCCGGAAATTTGCCCAAAACAAAGACCTGGGAAAACGTTTCTATTCCGGCCGCTATTCCATCAAAGCCGGGATGAACAATAAAGAGATCGTGCAAATGATCCAGGAAGGCAAGCAGGATGAAATCTCCATCAGGATAGGCAACTATGCCAGCATCATTGAACTGGCAGGAAAACTGGGCCATATTTTAGAAGCAGACTCGGCCCAGATCCTTGAAGCCATCGTCAATGCTGAGTTTACAAAGAACATTGATACAGCCAAAAAACTATACTTCTTTTTACCCAATACCTATAATTTCCACTGGAATACCTCCGGTCAGCAATTTGCCGATAAGATGTTTAAAGAATACCAGAAATTCTGGACCCCGGAACGCTTACAACTGGCACAGTCTGCAAAGATGTCGCCCCTGGAAGTGACCACCCTGGCCTCCATCGTACAACTGGAATCGTTTAAAGCAGATGAACAGGCAAGAGTAGCCGCCCTTTACCTCAACCGCTTGAAGATAGGAATGAAGCTGGATGCCGACCCCACTATTGTATTCCTCAAAAAAATGCAGCAGGGCTTTACCCAGAAAGTTTCCAGGGTTTACTACAAAGACCTGGCGATTCCCTCGCCCTACAATACCTATATCAATAAAGGCTTACCTCCGGGACCTATATGTATGCCCAATCCTTCTGCGATAGATGCAGTACTGAAACCCGAAAAGCATGACTATATCTATTTCGTGGCCGATACCGCAAGGCCGGGCTACCACCTCTTTGCCAAAACACTGGCAGAGCAGGAAGTAAATGCTGCCGCCTACCGGGCCTGGGCCAACAAAAACAATGTAAAATAAACTAAGGATGAAAACATACAGCAAAAGAGAATTTCTGAAAATAATGGGCCTGGGCCTCGCCTTCTTACCCTTTATCTCCCTCTATACAGCCTGTAGTGGCAGTAACCAGTCAGAGCAGAAAGGTGAAGCATCAGACAAGGAACCCGGCACCGCCCCACAGGCGGCAAAGAGCAGCCAGGAAGAAAAGGATTTAGACATTACTAAGGCCAGCCCCGACGATGTCATTTTGCTGAAAAGAACCGATGAACAATTTACCGGCCTGAATAAAGGCTTCAATGGCAGGATCAAAAAACTACCCCTTTACATAGCACTGTGCAAAACCACCCTCGGCGTTCAATATGCCGTAGCCCATGCCCAAAAAGAAAAACTACCCGTAGCCGTAAAAAGTGGCGGACACAGCTTTGAAGGCTTTTCCAGCAACGATGGCGGGCTGGTGATCAACCTTTCCCAGATGAAAGGAGTAAGCTGGGGCGACCAATTGCAGGTGAGCCTGCAGCCCGGCTGCCTACTACAGGAGGTACAGGCAGCCCTCTTTTCCAAACAAAGACTGATCCCTACAGGAAGCTGCGGTACCGTAGGCATTGCAGGCCTTACCCTGGGCGGCGGCTACGGATTTTTCAGCAGGAAGTATGGACTTACCTGCGACAACCTGGTCGATGTAGAATTTGTAGACGGCAAAGGGCAGGTACACTCCGCGGCAGACAATAAAGACTTGTTCTGGGCACTGAGAGGTGGCGGCAACGGCAACTTTGGCGTAGCCACTAAATTTGTGTTTAAAACAGAAGATATGCCTGCCACCTTTCATGCGCAGGTACTTAAATTCCGCAAACTGGATGCCACCCGGTTTACAGAAGCTATACAGACCTGGTTCTCGGTGAGCCAAACCCTTAACCCCGAAGACTTTTGTGCCTTTGTGCTCAACGGCAGCACCCTCACCATCCTGGCCACTACCTTCGGCAATAAAAGCAAGCTGGAGCAAAACGTAGCCCCGCTCGTAAGCATTGCAGACAGCGCTACCAACAGCAGCACAGACCTGCCCCAGGCCATGAAAAGATACTATGGCCGCAAAGGCCCTATCCTGTTTAAAAATGCATCGGCAGGCCTTTACAAGTCCTATGAAGACATAGCCGCTATTGCACCGCAGATATTTGAAAAAGTAGTTGCGGCCAAAGGTATGATCTACCAGATCAATACCCTGGGAGGAGCGATCAATGACAAAGCCTTTGAAAGCGCCTCCTGCTATCCCCACCGTGCCCTGCCTTACCTCAGCGAGCTGCAGGCCTACTGGGACAACCCGGCACAGGAAGCCGGCTTATTAAAAGCCTTTGAAGACATCCAGGGACTCATCAGGAAGCAAGGCGTTACCGCACAATACCGCAATTATCCCGACATTAATTTCCCGGACTGGCAGCAGGCCTACTATGGCAACAATTATGAAAAACTGCAAAAGGTCAAACAAGCACTGGACCCCGACAACCTGTTTCAATACCCGCAAAGTATCGCTGCCAAAAATGCGTAGACTCCTGTTCAGCCTGCTGCTGATCGCCTGTATCAGTATGCAGCCAAATGTAGTACAGGCACAGCAAACCCAGGTAGCACAAAGCATTCCGCTTAAGGTCAACAAGATATATAAAGGTAAAAGTATTAAAGTCGACGATGGAGATACCTTTACCTTTTTAAGCAAGAGTAAAACACCCTATAAGATAAGACTGGATGGCATAGATGCCCCGGAAAAGGGTATGCCCTATGCTAAAAAAGCCAAAGAATACCTGGCAGCGCTCCTGCTCTGCCAGGACATAGAGATCAGGATAGTATCCATAGACCGCTATGGCAGGTATATTGCTAAAGTAAGCTGTGCCCATAAAGACCTAAGCCTGGTCATGCTGGAAGCAGGCTATGCCTGGCATTACAAGCAATACAACCAGGAAGCTTCGCTGGCCACAGCAGCAGAAAAAGCCCGGCAGCAGCAAACAGGTCTATGGCAGGAAAAAGCGCCATTAGCCCCATGGACGGTAAGGGCCTACCGCAGGGCCGGCTATTCTGATCTTGAATTCCAAAAACTCAGGAAACAAAACAGTCCCGAGATCCGCAGGTTTATAGAAGCTATTTAGCCTTCAACTGAGCAATGGCCGCTTTAGCGCCTTCATGCCTGCTGTTAAAGACCAAAGCCTGGTCAAAGAAGTTTGCGGCCAGCTCTTTATTTCCTTTCTTAAGATAAATCAGGCCTTTGCCGTAATAAGCTTCCGCATTGGCCGGGGCCACCTCTGTAGCGATCTGGAACTGACGGTCTGCCTTATCAATACTATCTTCTGCCAGCAGGAGAGTACCATAATCCAGGTAAGCTTTTACAAAGTCTTTATCTACCATCACAGCTTTTACAAAATACTGTTTTGCCTTGCCCACATCGCCTGCAGACTGGTAATATTTACCCATATCAAAATAGGGATTAGCATTCAAAGTATCCAGTTGAAACAGTCTTTCATACCAGACCAGAGCCTCTTTCTGTTTAGACGCGCTGTAGAGATCTGCCAGCTGGTATAATCCGTCATAAAATTTCGGGGCAGCTTCCGTTAAAGTTTTGGCATAAGCTATAGCAGCAGCGGTATCCTTTTCCGCCGCCTTGATCTTAGAGGCATTCAGCAGGATGTAGGGGTTGCGCGGCTTCGAGGCCAACAGGACCTGTACGATCTGGTCTGCATCTTTTGTATTCCCCCCGGCCAGGTAAGCCTCCGACTCCATCAGTATATAATTGGTATCAGTAGGTGCCTGTTGTTTTAAGATACGTATATGTGTCAATGCCTGCTCAGACAGCTTTTGATCAATGAGCAGAGCAGCTAATGATTCGCGGAAAGTCGTGTTTTTTCCATCCAGTCTCACCGCAGTTTCCAGGTCCTTTTGAGTGAGCTCCGGGAGTTCAAGCCGGTTCAGCATCTCCGCCCTTTGAAAATAAAGGTTTGCATTGGTAGAATCCTGTGCTATGGCTTCTGTATAAGGCCTGATCACGGGATTCAATAATGCAGGATGCACCTCCTGCTGCTCTTCTTCCTGCTCCGGTGAACTACAGGCAATCAAAAAAAACAGGGGTAAAATAAAAAAGAATTTGCTGCTCATCTCTCAAAATTGAAAGACAAAAGAACAAATTCTATTTTTCCTAAAAAAATAAATTAGCTAAGCCACCCTAAACGGTCTGGTTCTTAATAAAGCTTTTTATATTACCAATATAGCCATAATAGCCGGATTGCAGTCTCATCCTGAAAATAATAAAAGCAATTGCAGCAAGTACTAAAACACCTATTGCTACTAATGGAGATTGCTCCGGGTAAGTCAGTCTTAAGTAAACCCCGATCAAAGCCAGTAAGAAAATAGACCCCAATGCGAGATAAAGTCCGCCTACGTCTATTCTCCTGGGCTTGGCGCTGATGTGAATTTGTGTTCCATTCCCGTTAGTCTCTGTGGTAATATGTGTTATAGGGACCAGCCTGGATCGTTCATCATTCTCGGTATGAGGAATGACTTTTATGATACCTTCTGATTCTTTAAATTCGAAATCTAATTCTTTAATCTGAACATGTTTACCTACCAAAGCCTCTTTCACTTGTCCAGTATTCATTTTACTCGAAAGTCTTGAAGTTGTATTAAAGAGCATACTGACGTTTTTTTTAAGGGTTAATGGATCTGTTGTTTCTCACTCAAATTTAATATTAAAAAATATCAATTGCAAGGAACTATAAACTTTTATTTTAATACATATCTATTTTTTGCATTAACCTTACAAACTAGATATCTTTACCATATTAAACAGAATTGTTAAGATGAATACACTTTCTACTTCTTTTTATATAAAGACCGTATTAAGCCTTTTTCTGGTTGGTTTTGCCGGAAAAAGCCTTGCACAGGCGAATAAACTGGTCTTAAAAAACAGGACTACTGCTATACATACACCCGATAGCCGCTTCCTGTCCATGAGCCGGAAAGCCAGTAAGGCACAACCCTTACTTTGCTATATCAGTTTCCATAGCGCGCCAGACCGCAAGCAGCTTGCCACTGCCGGTATACAGCTGCAGGACTATATCGCACACAATACCTTCATAGCCCTGCTGACACAGCCGCTTCCTGCCCAGTTCAGCGACAAGAACATAGCAGGATGGGCAGAGGCAAAGGCTGCAGATAAGATCAGTGACTACTTCAACAGCCTGGACCAGAGCAGCACGGTGACTGTATTTTTAAGCCTGGGCACCTTCAGCGATACCTCTGCTATCAGCAGCACACTGGCAAAGGCAAAAGCTCACTTTGCGAATGATCAGCCCTGGACCAGCCAGAATAAATGGATCGTAAACACTACGGTAGCCGAGCTGGAAACTATAGCGGCCAATCCAAATATCCTCAGCATCAGCCCCAAGTTTGAAGACCAGAGTTTGAACTACCAGGCCATTGCTTATACCAATGCAGAACTGGCCCGGAAGCCGGAAGGGTTTGGCCTCCTGGGCAATAATATAGTTATTGGCGTGGGTGATGATACCTATCCCGAGCATATAGACTTCAATAACCGGGTGACCAATTTCAACCCCAACCTGCTTACCGACCACGGTATACATACTGCAGGCACTACAGCAGGGGCTGGCAACAGGTATGAATCCTATACCGGCTATGCCCCCAAAGCCAAGCTGGTCACCGACTATTTCAGCAGGGTAATTGCCAATGCCCAGACCTATGAGCAATCGTTCAACATGAAAGTGACCAACAATTCATATGCTGCTATCGTGGGCAACTGCGCCTATGCCGGTACTTATGATGCCACCTCACAATATATGGACCAGCTGAGCCTCTCCAACCCCGAGTTGTTCAATGTATTTGCCGCCGGGAATGACGGCGGGATGACCTGCGGTCCCTTCCCCTTAAGATACGGCACAGTAGTAGGCTCCTTCCAGGCCGCCAAAAACACACTGGTAGTGGGCCTTACCGGGAAATATGAAGACCACATCAATAACGGGGGCAGCAGCGGCCCGGTTAAAGACGGCCGTTTAAAACCGGAGATCACCGCTCCCGGCCACCAGATCATCTCCACTACCTTCAACAATGACTACCGGATCATGAGCGGCACCAGCATGGCCTGCCCTACCGTATCCGGGGCTGCAGCCCTGCTCCAGGAACGCTTTAAGCAGCTTAATGGCAACCAGTACCCTTCCAATGCCCTGCTGAAAACCATTTTAATGAACAGCGCTTCTGACCTGGGCAATGCCGGGCCCGATTATGTCAATGGCTTTGGCAGGTTGAATGTAGGGAAGGCCCTGGAGGTCATCAATAATAACCTTTACCTCACAGGCACGGTGAATCACCTGGGACAACAATCCCATTCCATTCCCGTACCGGCTAATACCGCCCAGGTAAAGATCATGCTCTACTGGAACGATGCCCCGGCCTCGCCCAATAATCCGAAAGCACTCGTAAATGACCTGGACCTCACTGTAACAACACCTTCAGGAGGAGCTAACTTTCCTTTAGTATTAAATCCCGATCCGGCACATGTTACCGACCTTGCCGTACAGGGTGCAGATCACCTGAATAATGTAGAGCAGGTCGTCATTGACAACCCGGCAGCAGGCAACTATACAGTTAACATCAGTGGGTTCAATATTCCCACAGCCAGCCAGCAATACGTAATCGTTTATACTTACATCCCCAACGAAATTGAGATCAGCTACCCTACCGCAGGCACCAAAATGGAAGCGAACGTCTCCACACTCATCCAATGGGAAGCACCGGGCAATAGTGGCGACTTCACCATCTCCTATTCTATCGATAATGGCAGCAACTGGCAAAATGTAGGTACCGCAACCGCACAGAAAAGATATACCCTCTGGACTCCGGTAAATATAGCTACAGACCAGGCCATCATCCGCGTAAGCAGACCGGGAAATACCACCACCACAGGCAGGTTCAGCATTATAGCCATGCCTGTGCCACAGCTGTCGGCAGAGCAATGCCCCGGCAGCATCAGTATAGAATGGCCCGCCATCACCGGCAGTACAAGATATTACCTGTACCGCCAGATCGGTGCAGAAATGACACTTATAGACTCCACCACCGGTACCAACTATACGTTCACCGGTTTGAATGCCGATAGTACCTATTGGGTATCTGTAGCCGCTTCTGTAAACAATGCAAAAGGATTAAGAGGCCTGGCCCTGAGCCGCAAACCCGAAACCGGCAGCTGCAATAGCCCGGCTTTTAACGGCGACCTGGCCATCAGGAATGTAATAGCACCACTGAGCGGAAGACAGTTTACCCTGAGCGCGCTCAGCAGCAATGCTACCCTGACCCTTAATATCGACAACAGGGACAACAGCCCCTGCAATAGTTTCGAGCTCAGCTACAGGATCAATAATGGCTCCTGGATCACTTCTACCCACAGCACCACCATCCCGGCACTGGGGCAGATCCCGGTATCCGTTTCGGGCCTAAACTTAAGCGCATTCGGGGTGTATAATATCGATGCCGTAGTGAGGAACCTGAGCATGAGCGATCCCATCCCTCAGAACGATACCATCCGCTTCAGCATCAAACATATTCCCAACCCGGCCATTGACCTGGCGACTGATTACCTGGAGACCTACGAAAATACCGCTGTGGCGACTTACCAAAACAACACCCTGGGTATTGATTTTGCAGAAAAATTTGACTTCGATATCTCAAAACCACTTGGCCGCCTCAGGACTTTTGTCAATATCCCCGTAACCATTGACGGCTCGCGCTCCCTCAGCATGGATATGAGCGCCAATCAGAAAAACGACACTTCCGCCAGCAGCCTCAACCAGCTCAGGGGTACCTTCAACTTAAATAATTATAACATCTCCCAGGATGAGATCCGGTTTGAATTTGATTACCGCCTGCACAGTGTGCCGCTTTTCGATACCATGAACCGGGTGAAAGTAAGAGGTACAGAAACCGATCCCTGGATTGCCCTGCAACCTTTTGATACCAATTTAACCGGCAGCATACAGAAATACGGGCAAGTGATGCTGCGCGATATACTGGCAGCCAACGGGCAGCAATACAGCACGTCCACCCAGGTGGCCATCCAGCAACGCGACATTACCCTGATCTCGGGCATCAACTATGGTACAGGTTTAACCCTGGACAATTTCAGGATATTCATTGCACAAAATGATATCGGGCTTGTCAAAACCCTCAATATCCAAAACTTCAATTGCGGGCTTAGCAATGCAGTGCCTTTACAGGTAGAAGTGGCGAATACCATGATGACGCAAAAAACCAATATTCCTATATTCTACCAGGTAGACAATCAAAGCATCGTCAGCGAGCTCATCCCATCCATTAATGCGAAAGATACCATCATTTACACCTTTAGCAATTTAATGGACCTTGCTGCGCCCGGTGCACATAACCTCAGGATATGGATCGCCTTCCCGGGAGATAATTACCCCTCAAATGATACCCTTAAAGACATCAAAATACACAACCAGCCTGTTGTGCAAACCTTCCCTTACCTCGAAAACTTCGAGACCAATGACGGCTACTATTTCACCGATGGCAAAAACAGCTCCTGGGCCTATGGCATCCCTAACTCCACCAGCCTGGACCACGCAGCCAGCGGGCAGAGAGCCTGGAAGACCGGCCTCACTACTTCCTATAATTCAGAAGAACTATCTTACCTGTACAGCCCTTGCTTTAACTTAAGCAGCCTGGCCCAGCCCATGCTCAGCTTCAGCCTGTTCTCGGAAATAGAAACACCCGGAAGCGATGGCGTTTATGACAGTGCATATGTAGAATACTCTATCGATGGCGGCCTGAGCTGGTCGCTCCTGGGCAGGCATGATGAAGGCTATAACTGGTATAATGAGGTGAACCATTCCTGGACCGGCACCTCGACCAATTACTGGCAGGTGGCCAGTATACCCCTGCCCAATGCAGCAAGCCTGTCCTTAAGGTGGGTGTTCAGCTCCGATGTGGGTGCCCAGTTTGGCGGTATCGGTTTAGATGACATTCACATATTCGACTACATAAAACCTATCTCTGATGAAGACAGCTTCCCGGTACCCATCACCCATAATGTTTCAGGCATTACCGAATTTGCCAAAGACGGGAACATTTCCGGTATCATAGACCCTTTAAGCCAGAATATAGGTCCCCTTAATTTCCAGTCCTACAAGCACAGTACCCATGTAAGCCAGGATAGCCAGCAACTCTTCCTGCCAAGGAATTTTGGGGTGACCAAAGCAGGCAACGGCCCTGTGGACAGTATTCAACTGAGTCTATATGTCCGCGATTCACTCATGAAAGTAGTGCGCTCCTCTACCGCCTGCAGCACCTGCCCTACTCATCCCCGGGAAGTGTACCAGCTGGGCGTGACTACTTACACCGACAACAATCCCGGCCTTATTAATAATTCCTTAGAGGATGATTCCAATGGGGTATTTTTATTTATCCCGAGCGAAAAAGTGACCTGGGTCCCCTATTTTGACGGCTATTACGCACAATTCAAAACCAACCAGGTGGGCGAATACTGGTTCAACGACGGCGGACTGACCAGGAGCAATCCTCTACCACTCAACACACTCAACTTCATTGCAGAAAAACAAGGCGAAAGGCAGGCCAGGCTGCGCTGGATCAATACCATTGATGACCAGGTGGCCAACTACCAGTTGCAGCATGACGAGGGACAGGGCTTCCAGGCTTTAGCACAAACCGGCTCTATACACGATCCCCTGCATGAATATGTCTATATAGACACACCAGGCTTACCTGCCAGGCCCTATGTAGAGTACCGGCTTAAATATACAAGCCTTGATGGCAAAGTGTTTTACGGCCCTGTACGCAAGCTGCAATGGGAGAACCTCCCTTCCAGGTTCGAGGTATTCCCTAATCCTACACATGACGGCACTGTCTACTTCCGCTGGTACAACAATAAGCAGGAAAGCTTCAACTGGGCAGTATACTCCGTAGCAGGGCATAAAATAGCTTCCGGCTGGATCGACCAGAACCGGTTCAGCGGTACAGAAAAGATATCCCTTAAAAATGCGGCCCATGTCGGTGATCTTTATGTACTGAAAATCCAATTCAAAAATAGTTCTGAAGAATATAAAATTATCTATCAGCCCCAGTAAATCCATAAATTGACAGAGCAGTGAACAATGGTTGATCTTTTTGCAGGTATCTTTGCATCAAGATCAACCATTACCCATTTATGGACTATAACTATGTTGCTGCTGCCGAAGCGCTGGCCCTGATAGAGAGTAATACGCGCGTCTTTTTACATGGCAGTGCCTGCACCCCGCTCTATCTCTTACAGGAACTGACCAAAGAAGCCCACCGGTTAAAAAACGTGGAATTCGTTTCCATCTCCCTGCAAGGACAGGACCTGGCCTTTACGCAGCCGGAATATAAGGAGTCCTTTTACATCAACAGCCTTTTTGTAAGCGCCCCCGTAAGGAATGTGGTCAATAACGGGCAAGCCGATTTCGTGCCCATATTCCTCAGCGACATTCCCGACCTGTTCAACAATAAGATCTACGAACTGGACACCGCCATTATCCATGTATCTCCACCCGACAAGCATGGTTACTGTTCCCTGGGCACATCTATAGACATCGCACGATCCGCCATCAATAATGCCAACAAGATCATTGCCCTGGTCAATCCAAAAATGCCCAGGACACACGGAGACGGACTAATCCATTATACCCAGATTGACAAAATGGTCTTTCATGAAGCCGAACTCCCCGAAGTAGACTATAGTGCCAAAATGAGCGATGCCGATCGCCAGATCGGTCAGCACATAGCCGGCCTCATCGAAGATCGGTCCACCCTGCAGATGGGTATCGGCACCATCCCCGATGCCGTACTCAACTACTTGGACAACCATAAACACCTCGGCATCCATACCGAAATGCTGAGTGACGGGGTCATCGACCTGTTCCTGAAAGATGTGATCGATAACCGGTATAAAAATCTCCACCCTAACCGGATCGTGACCAGCTTTGTATTGGGAACAAGAAGACTCTACGACTTTGTAGACGATAACCCGGGCCTCACTTTTTTAGACATTGACTATGTCAACAATCCCTCCATCATCGCGAAGAACGACAAAGTGGTCGCCATTAATTCCTGTATCGAACTGGACCTTACCGGCCAGGTCTGCTCTGACAGTATCGGCTATTATCAATACAGCGGTATCGGCGGGCAAATGGACTTTATGCGCGGCGCGGCACTGAGCAAGGGAGGCAAGCCGATCATCGCCATCAACAGCAGGACAAAAAAAGGATTACCCAGGATCGTACCTACCCTGAAACCCGGTGCCGGGGTTGTTACCACCAGGGGACACGTACAATACGTTGTTACAGAATATGGTGTGGTCAATCTGTTTGGACTCAACCTGCGCCAGAGGGCCAAAGCACTAATAAATATTGCTCATCCCGACGATCGGGAAGCATTACATAAATCTGCATACGAAAGATTCAAAGTCTTTTTATGAGGACAATTTCCACCGAATAAAATTCAAAACTGTATATTTGTGCCATATATCAGAGAAATTCGTATGGCGTCAAAAAATATCACAAAAGAGACCGAAGCTCAGATTTCATTTGAGGAATTAAAAGCTGAAGTATTAAAAGACTATGAACTGGCCATTGCCAGCCGTGAAGCCAGTTTAATTGGCCGTAAAGAAGTGTTGACCGGTAAAGCTAAGTTCGGCATCTTTGGTGATGGTAAAGAACTGGCGCAGATCGCCCTTGCAAAGACCTTTAAACCGGGCGATATCCGCTCCGGGTACTACCGTGACCAGACCCTGATGTTTGCGACCGGGATGTCCAATATGGAACAATTCTTTTCTCAATTGTATGCCAATCCAAGTGTAGAAAAAGAACCCGCCACAGCAGGCAGGATGATGAATGGTCACTTCGGCACCCGCTGGACCGATGAGAAAGGAGAATGGAAAGACTTAATGGCACAGCCTAACTCTACCAGTGACATCTCTCCTACAGCAGGACAGATGGTGCGCTCCTTAGGCGTAGCTTATGCCTCTAAATTATACCGCAATTGCGACAATTTAAAAGAAGGATTTGAAAAGTTCACCGATAATGGTAATGAAGTCAGCTTTGTCACCATTGGTGATGCCTCTACATCAGAAGGCCTGTTCTGGGAAACCCTGAATGCAGCTGCCGTACTTAAAGTACCTTTAGCCGTATGTGTGTGGGATGATGGTTACGGCATCTCCGTTCCGAGAAAATACCAGACCGCTAAAAATTCTATTTCAGAAGCTACCGCAGGTTTCCAGTATGATGAGAAGCTGGAAAGCGGTATCGAGATCTATAAAGTAAAAGGATGGGACTATGCCGCTCTGGTAAAAACCTTTGAAGAAGGAGTAGCCCGTGTAAGAGAAACGCAGATCCCTGCCCTCTTCCATGTTCAGGAAGTAACACAGCCACAGGGCCACTCTACCTCCGGTTCCCATGAGCGCTACAAATCCAAAGAGCGCCTGGAATGGGAAAAAGAAATGGACTGTGTCGCAAAATTAAAAGCATTTATCCTCGACAATAATATCGCATCTGAAGAAGAACTGGATACGATTGCCGAGCAGGCTAAAGACAGTGCCAGAACGGCCAAACAAACAGCCTGGAATAATTTCCTCGCACCCATCAGGGCACAGATCGAGAAATCTACCCAACTCATCCAGCAACTGGTGATGGAAGGTCATCCTAAAGGCCAGGAAATGGCCGCCATTTCCCAGGAACTGCTTGGCCTTAAAGAGCCGATCCGCAAGGACGTTTTCCGCACGGTACAACGTGTGCTTAAATTAGCTACCGGCCACAGCGGAGCAGCCGTAAACAACCTGCGGAACTATTATGGTGAACTGGTTGCCGAAGCTGCCGATACCTTTAACTCCCATTTATACTCCCAATCTGCACAGGCAGTGGGCAATATTCCTGAAGTAAAAGCCAGCTATTCTGAAAACAGCCCGGTCATGAACGGCTTCGAAGTCCTGAATAAATTCTTCGACCAGACTTTGACCAATAACCCTGCAGTATTCGCTTTCGGTGAAGACGTAGGTAAGATCGGGGATGTGAACCAGGCCTTTGCCGGCCTGCAGGAAAAACATGGCAAACTGAGGGTCACCGATACCGGTATCCGCGAAGCTACTATTGTAGGTCAGGGACTGGGTATGGCCCTGAGAGGATTAAGACCGATTGCAGAGATCCAGTACCTGGATTATTTACTGTATGGCCTCGAAACCTTAAGCGATGACGTAGCCACTTTACAATACCGTACCAAAGGCGGGCAGAAATGTCCTTTGATCATCCGTACCAGGGGCCACCGTTTAGAAGGTATCTGGCACAGTGGTTCTCCTATGGGTATGATGATCCATGCACTTCGTGGTATGCACATCTGTGTGCCCAGAAACATGGTTCAGGCTGCCGGTATGTACAATACTTTATTGAAGAGTGATGAGCCTGCCGTTGTGGTAGAATGCCTGAACGGTTACCGCCTGAAAGAAAAAATGCCGGATAACCTGATGGAGTTTACCACTCCTCTTGGGATGCCTGAAGTGATCCGTGAAGGAGAAGACATCACCGTAGTTTCTTACGGTTCTACCTTACGTGTGATCCAGGAAGCCATCGATCTGTACCTGGCCCCACAGGGCATCAGTGTAGAAGTGGTAGATGTGCAGACCTTATTACCTTTCGATATCAACCACAGCATCGTTAAATCATTAGAAAAAACAAGCCGTATCATATTTATCGATGAAGACGTACCGGGAGGTGCCGCTGCCTATATGTTCCAGCAGGTGATGGAGATCCAGGGTGGCTATAAATTACTGGACGTAGCGCCGAGGACATTAACCGCTAAAGCACACCGTCCTGCCTATGCTACAGACGGCGACTATTTCTCCAAACCTAATGCGGAAGAAATTGCCAACGTGATCGAACAAATGATGGCCGAATAAATATTGAACAAGCAAGATTATTAAACTAACAAATGGAAGCGTTAAAACTAAAATTAAAAGAACAGATCATTGAAGCCTTGAACCTTCAGGATATGCAACCGGCCGACATCGTTGATGATGCGCCTTTATTCGGAGACGGTTTAGGACTGGACAGCATCGACTCCCTGGAGCTGATTGTATTATTAGAAAGAAACTACGGTATTAAATTAGAAGACCCTAAAGAGAGCCGCAATATCCTTACCTCTGTAAATACAATGGCAGAATACATTCATAATCATCAAAAAGCTTAAGGCTTTCCTGGTTATAACTTAAAAAAGGTTACCGTATCTCCTACGGTAACCTTTTTTAATGCCAGGCTGCTCAAGTTGCCCCAAACAAAAGCCCCGGAGCCATCATTTGCTCCGGGGCTTTTAATCAATATAAAGCCTGTATCCTAGAATACAGTCACTTTATGTACATATTGTTTACCGTCTACATTAAAGCTTACCGTATAAACCCCTGCAGATAATCCACCTACAGGTACATTATTGCTGCCGTTTTTAATGGTCAATACCTTAACCGCTTGTCCTAAAGTATTATAAACAGTAGCCGATACCGCTTTATCTAATTTAGACTGGATCGTAAAGCTGGCATTAGCCGCTACCGGGTTAGGATAGATATCGATATTAGGGTTGATCGTTTTCACCTCCTTCACAGATACCGAACCTTCACCCAGACCTACCGCATACCAGGCATTTTTAACCGCAACATACTCGGCCGCTGTGGTATCAGCACCAAACAAGTCTATGGTTGCCTGTAAACTACCGGCAAAAGCATCTGCAAAAGTTGCATTATACGTCAGGTACTCCGTAAGCGTTCTGTAAGCGATCTTTTCTGCTTTTTCCAGGCCTATACCCGTGAAGTTGTAGCCATAGTTATTATCATTCGTTCCCGAGCCACCTTCAGCAAGCAGGTAGTACCAGTAATTCGGCACACCACTATTGGTGTGTACACCGCCATTATCCTGGTTAGAACTGGTGCTTACCCAGTACTGACCTTTATAAGTATTAGGGTTAGATACGATCTTAGGATTAGACATTGAGCGCATGTAACCTGATCCCATATACACTTCTTCCCCTATTCTCCAGTTTGCAGAGGCCGGTTTAGCATAAAACACGATGCTCGCACCAAACATATCTGCAAAAGACTCGTTCAAAGCACCGGCTTCACCCTGGTACCTTAAGCCCCCGTTTCCGTTATTGGAGATCACCAGGTGGGTATATTCATGCCCGGTAACATCCAGTGCAGAGAAAGGATTGGTATAAATACCGTCTCCAAAGCCATATACCATTGAATTATAAGGAGCCTGCAGGGCCGCCGCATTATTCTGGCTATAAGCCATAGGGAAGATACCGTTCATATAGTTGATGATCCTGCCGCCCTGGCCGTCATAGCTGTCCCGACTGAACTTCTCAACATAATAATCATAAGTACGGGCAATACCCCAGTGCGCATCCAGGGCCGGGTTAGCCACAGAATCGATCAGGTAAGTGCCGGAATTACCGTTGCCATCCGTCCAGGTACTCGGGCCGAGGTTTGCGGTATTGATCGGGAATATGATACTATCGGTTGCACTGTTGTTAAATACATTGGCCTTAACAAAAGCCCCCGAATAGCTGCTGCCCGGATTTACAAAATGAAACCAACCCTGAGCCCTTAAAGGTGTGGTAGTACTATTAAAGAAAACCTGTGGCCAGGACGGGTCTTCGAAATCAGTACCAACCGGTGTTCCAAGCAAGGCTACCGGGAACATTCCGCCACCTAGCCCTGTAAAGATATTATTGGTAGCTACCGATAAGCGCGTAGACATGATCGCTTTTCTCGGCAACCATTCTGTAGTGCTGTTGGTATATTCCTTAGCATTGGTAAATAGATTAGTACCTGAAGTTGCCTGATCGGCATTTGTTGCATCCAATGTCTGGATCTTCCTGGCATTATCATACAAGCGATAAGAGTTCACCCCATCAAAGTCTGTGGTAATAGTGCGCTGACCACTGTGAAAGGTATGTGCCGTTCCGTCAACATCGGTATGAGCGATCAACTCTTCTACATCCTGCACCTTACCGCTTTGCACATCTATATATACCCTTTTCATCAACAATACACCCTGATCATTGGTACCATCGATACGGATCGCGTAAGTCATCACAGCTGCCTCATCAGTTGCCGGTTTTATGATCTGGAGCTCAGGTGCATAATTGCGCATGACCGTTTTCACACCAATGGCTTCCTGGGCGATCCCCGTAGCCCGGGTATCATCCATTGAGACACTTGTAGACAGACCGTTTACCTCCAGGTAATGACCGTTTACACTTTGCAATAAACCATCCTTAGCATGGGTCATAATGACAGCACCGCTTACGATCACATCATTATAATACTGTTGAAAATTGGTATGCGTTATATTTAATTTATCCGTTGTAGTCTTCACAACTCTGAAGGTATTTCCCTCAGCAAGACCCAATGCCTTGACCAGCATATTACCATCAACACTTGCCAGTACTTTCTGCCCTCGTAAATTCTGGGCAACCCTTCCGTCCTTAAAGTTTAATGTTTGAAGAGATTCCTGCGCATGGGCAAGAGAGAATGTCAGTGCTGTGGAAGCGACCAACATGGAGATAGACTTAAAATTCATGTCCCTTTATTGTTTATAAAAAAATATCCTTCGAAGTTAATGAATCTAAGGTTTTCATTTTTAGTAAATAAATCAGAAACAGGATAACACACGCCTTAAATTAACATTTAAATAATAAATACCTAAATAAATTGTTCTAAGTAACCTGCAGTATGCTCTGCAGCCCTGGCTTCCTGTTCAAAGCGGTTATTATAGTATCCATGGCGTATCGAGTACCAGGTATAGAGCAAAAGAAACCACAAAAACCCGTACCTGAGCTGCTGCTCTATATGCTTTAATTCATGCCTCAGCCACCTTTTGTTATTTAACAAATCGGCCTTGGTAGCCCCGCTTAAATAAATAGTGCCTCCTAAAACCATAGCTACATGATCTGATTTCAGCTTACGGGCCGCTATTTTTGCCACTAAACTCTTTTCTTTAATTTTGATCCTCATCGTACAACAATGAATGATGGTACATTTACAATAATAAACAAATATGCAGATAAAAGACATAGTTCAGGCCATAGAAACATTTGCGCCCCCCTGCTACCAGGAATCTTATGACAACAGTGGTGTACAGGTAGGAGCTACAAATATTGCCTGCACAGGCGCACTACTCACTTTAGACATCACAGAAGCAGTAATACAGGAAGCAATAGATAAAGGCTGCAACCTGGTCATTGCACATCATCCACTGATATTCAGTGGTGTAAAGCGGATCGCCGGCAACAATGCCATCGAGCGCTGCATCATCCTGGCCATTCGCCATAATATTACCCTTTATGCTGCCCATACCAACCTGGACAATATGCAACAAGGAGTAAATGATAGAATTGCAGAAAAAATAGGCCTGAGCAGGCGCTCCATCCTCAGCCCCATGCCAAACAAGCTGTACAAACTCTATACCTACGTGCCCCAAACACATATAGAACAAGTACGCCAGGCCCTGTTTGACAGCGGTGCCGGGAGCATCGGGGATTATGAACACTGTAGCTTCAACACAGAAGGTACAGGCACCTTCAAGGCAAAAGAAAAAGCACAGCCCTTTATAGGGCAGGCAGGCGGGCCCATGGAGCGTGTGGCAGAGCTCAGGCTGGAACTCATCGTTCCTGAGCACCTCAAGACAAATGTCCTCCATGCCTTAAGGGCAAGCCACCCTTATGAAGAAGTGGCCTATGAACTCATCGCCCTTGAGAACAGCAACCAGGACCTCGGTGCAGGCATGATCGGCTCTTTTGAGGAAGCTATGCCCGTGGAAGAAGTATTGGCTTTGATCAAAACACAGCTTAAAGCCCCCGTCATCCGGCATACGGCCTTAATCAAAGACAAAATAAAGACCATTGCCCTCTGCGGCGGCAGCGGCAGCTTTTTGCTCAACCGGGCAAAAGCAGCCAAAGCAGACCTCTTTTTAACCGCAGATTACAAATACCACCAGTTTTTTGAGGCAGAAGAGGCCATCATCATTGCCGATATCGGGCATTATGAATCGGAACAATTTACCGTGGAAATATTTAATGAAGTAATAAATGAAAAATTTCCTAATTTTGCAGTCTATTTGTCTCAGACAAAAACAAACCCAATAAATTATTATTTCTAATATGGCTACAGTAGCAAAAGACTTTTCTATTGAAGAAAAACTGGCAGCAGTACTTTCTCTACAAAAGATCGACTCTAAAATTGATCAATTACAAACCTTAAAGGGTGAACTTCCTATGGAAGTAAGCGACCTGGAAGATGATGTAGAGGGCCTACAAACGCGCATCAGCAATGTTGAGCAGGAAATCAAAACAATCAACGAATATATCACCTCCCGCAAAGATGCCAAGAAGGATGCAGAGGCCTTGATTGCCAAGTACGAAAAGCAACAAGACAATGTAAAGAATAGCCGTGAATTTGAAGCATTGACCAAAGAGATCGAAATGCAGCACCTGGAAATGCGCCTTTGTGACAAAAACATCAAAGATGCATTGGTAGAACTTCAGGAGCGCGAGCAGATCAAATTGCAGAATGTAAACCTTATTGATGCCAAGCGTGAAATGCTAGAGCAGAAAAAGGCAGAACTGGACAAGATCATCCAGGAAACAGAAGCAGAAGAAAAGGTTTTAGAAACACGTTCAGAAGAAGCTAAAGAAAAAGTAGACAACCGCCTTTTCGAAGCTTACGAGCGTATCCGCAAAAGCTACAAAAACGGTCTGGCAGTAGTTCCGGTATTACGCGATAGCTGTGGCGGATGTTTCAACGTCATTCCTCCTCAGCGTCAAACCGAGATCATGCAACGCAAAAAGATCATCGTTTGTGAACATTGCGGTCGTATCCTGGTAGATATAGATTTAAATGATTCAGTAACGGTTTAATCTCAAAAGATCAAATCATTAAAATATCAGGCTTCGAAGGTTTTAACACTTTCGAAGCCTCTTTTATTAAGTATCTTTGCCGGGTTAAAAACGGCCCCCTTAAGGCGAATAGAAATTTGGAAGCACAGCAAAAAAAATTTGACCGGAGTTTATTCTTAAGAATCTTATCCTTTGCCAAACCATACCAATCAAGGCTGTGGTGGGGCATATCCTTAAGTATCGTGCTCGCTGTTATGGCCCCCTTGAGGCCTTACCTCATCCAGTACTCTATCGACCACTACATAGAAAGCAGGCTCTTACAGGGCCTGGTGTACATCACCATTGTTCAGCTGGCTTTACTATTGCTAGAAACCGCCCTGCGCTTTATCTTCATGTTCATTACCAGCTGGCTGGGCCAGACCGTAGTTAATGACATCCGGAAAAAAGTACATAAAAAAATACTCTACCAGAACCTCAGCTACTTCGACCAGCATGCCATAGGTACCCTCACCACCCGGACCATCAACGACATCGAAGCGCTGAATGATACCTTCTCTGAAGGTTTTATTGCCATCCTCGCAGATGTACTCACCATCCTGGCCCTCATCGGCATCATGCTGTACACCGACTGGCGGCTCACCCTGGTCAGCCTCGCCGTCTTCCCCCTGTTACTGCTGGCCACCTATTGGTTCAAAGAAGCCGTCAATAAATCCTTTAAAAGAGTCCGTAATGCCGTCTCCGCCCTCAATGCTTTTGTACAGGAGCACATCAGCGGTATGTATATCGTCCAGGTATTTGCCGCAGAAGACCGCGAAAAGAAGAAATTTGAAGCCATCAACCGGGAACACCGCGATGCCAATATCAAATCCATATTTGCCTATTCCATCTTCTTTCCCGTGGTAGAGATCATACTGGCCATCTCCATGGGGCTGCTGGTATGGTATGGTGCTTCTAAAATGCTGAACTACGAGGTGACACCGGGGGTGATCATCGCATTCAATATGTACCTCACCCTGCTGTTCCGGCCACTGAGGATGCTGGCCGATAAATTCAATACCCTGCAAATGGGCCTGATCGCCGGCGGACGTGTGATGCAGGTACTGGACAGTGAAGACTATATGCAACAGAACGGGACACTGAAAGCCCCTGCCGTAAAAGGTTCAGTAAAGTTTGAGCAGGTCAATTTTTCCTATAAAGAAGGCATCCCGGTACTCAACAACATCAGCTTTGAAGCACAGCCCGGGGCTACCCTGGCTTTGGTGGGACATACCGGGGCCGGTAAAAGTTCCATCATCTCTATACTCACCAGGCTTTACCCCATAAGTTCCGGGAAGATCTTTATCGATGACATCGAATTGCACCAATATGATATCTACAACCTGCGTAAACATATAGGTATTGTCTTGCAGGATGTCTTCCTCTTCTCCGGCACCATCATGGACAACCTTACCCTGAAAGACCCGGAGATAACAGAAGCACAGGTAATGGAAGTATGCCGTACCCTGGGCATTCATGACTTTATCACACAATTGCCGGATGCTTACCGGCACCGCGTTACCGAGCGTGGCAGTACCCTCTCCCAAGGCCAACGTCAATTACTGTCCTTTGCACGTACCCTCTTGTTCAACCCTTCCATCCTTGTATTGGATGAGGCCACCTCTTCTGTAGACAGCGAATCAGAAATACTGATCCAGCAGGCTATAGATAAGATGATCAAAGGCAGGACCGCCATCGTGATCGCACACCGGCTGTCTACCATCCGGAAAGCCGACCAGATCATCGTACTGGAACGGGGACATATTATTGAAAAAGGAGATCACCACAGCCTGCTGCAAATTGAAGAGGGCGTTTATACAAAAATGTATGAAGCTTCTTTAGATAAAAAAGAGCTGTAATTAAAGGAGCTCAGGGAAAGGCTAATTTACGGGAACCAGTTTCGCTATTCAGGCTTAAAGTATTCCTTTTCCTCCCCGAAATTGATGTAGGGATACTGCTGCTCATAGTCCATGACCTTCGCATAAAAGTTATCCTTAAACCGGGTATAAGCCTGCGTTTCGGAAAACCTTACCTTATGATGCCTGGCCGTACTTAAGGCCTGCATATCCTCCGCAGTTTTGCGGCATATTACAGAAAAGAAGTGCGCTGTAAACTGGTCCCAGACCACCTGTGTCGCAGCAAAATTGGGATGCACCAGGTCGATATCATAATAGCGATAATCCCGGAGCACATCGATCAACAATTCATAAGCCGGGAAATAAAAACAATGTGGAAAAAGGTCTGTCATTGCATGGACCGCCTCTATGAGCCGGGCCTTACTGCGGTTATTTTCCACTACCCCATCCCTCACATGGCGCACCGGGCTGATGGTAAAGATGATTTTGAGTTTGGGATTAAAGCTATGCAATGCTTCAATAGTCTCTTGCAGGGCCGTACTGATGGCTTCAATACTGAGCAGTTTTTTATCAAACAACTGTCCCGGTGCCCGGTGACAATTGGCGACAGGCACAGCGCCTTCCTTTAAAAAATACTGGAAAGCCGAGCCCAGGGTGATCATCAGCCAATCGGCCTGCTGCAGAAAGTCGTGGCCAAGCCGGATAGAATCACTCATTAAGGTAGCTGCATGCTCCTTTTCCAGGGCAGAAAACCGGGAATGAAAATCCCAATGATTCCAGGTCTCGTTCAGGTAAGCAAACCGGGAATCCTCCGCTTGAGCATTGTGTATATACTGACTGATGCTGTGACAAACACTTAAGGGATTGAAGAGAATGCCATGCGGATTTTCCAGCACATCAAACTTTGCATCTGCCAGGCGTTTCCCCATATGCTCGCTGAAGCAGGAACCTATAAGCATCAGTTTATCCCGGTGCTCTATCAGCGGATCGGGAGCTTGTATCTTTATAGGTAAAGAAGTGATCAGGCTATTCATCTTTAAAAATCATTAATTGCTTTGCTGCTTTGTGCGCCGGGTACCAGCCTGCCGCCAAACCCACGATCAATACAGTAATACATACCACCACAAAATCGGCCCATTGCATTTCAACCGGGTAGGCATCCAGGAAGCCTTCCCCCATCTTTATCCAACCCCACTGCATCTGGCTGAGCACAATAAGGAGGCCTAATACCAGGCCGGCAAGCGCGCCGGTACCGGCAATCAGCATACCCAGGTTAAGGAAGACCTTTTTAATTGTTTTCGCTTCCGCACCCAGGGACTTTAATACCGATACATCAAACTTCTTTTCTATGGCCAGCATCGACAAAGCACCTACCATATTAAAAGAGGCGATCACCAATACCAGGGAAAGAATGCCATAGATCATCCATTTCTCCATTTCCGTAGCCATAAACAAGGTCTTGTTCTGCTCCAGGCGGCTCAAGACCGTAAAATCAGGGCCAAAGATCTCCCTGACCTTTGCGATAACTTTTTGCGTATTGCGGGGATTATCCAGGGAAAGCTCTACCGCACTCAACTGGTTGCCGGCATTAAAAAAATGCTGTGCCGCTTTTAAAGGCACCAGGAAATACATACCATCCAGCTCTGGCTGCACCTTAAAACTGGCATAAGGGGCTACCGCTATCCCGTTCAGTGCAGCAGCAGCGTCCATACCGGCAAAAGAAGCATTGGCCTTGGGATAATATAATTGAATTTTCTGGAAAGTATTGTCCAGCTCAATACCCATCTCGGCAACGATGTCCACGCCTATATTAGAAGGCACCTCTGCAGGCTGCTCGGGCCAGGAAGCCGTCCCGGTATTGATAAAACGGTCCATGCCATTCACCTGGAACCATTCATTATTGACCCCTTTCAGCCGCACCACTTTTTGATGGTCATGCCCCTCCAGCAAGGCCATATCTTCTACAGAAAGACCTACCTGCTTCACCCCTTCAATATGTGACAACTTTTGTAGCTGCTGCTCATCAGGAGTGAAAAATTTTCCTTTGATCACACTTACTTTTACTTCGGGATAAAAGGCCGTGTACATATTCTTCACATAAGATTCCAGTCCGTTGTACACAGAAAAAAGCACCACCATAGCGGTGGTGGACAAGGCAACAGCGCCCATACTGATCCAGCTGACAATATTGATGGCCTGGGTACTGTTCCTGCCTTTAAAATACCTGAGGGCAATTTTTAAAGCTAAGCTCATTTATTTAAGATCCGGTTGCTTCTGGTCCTTTTTCTTCATTGATTTTCTTAAATAATTCCTCCATCTTAAATGCATAATCCAGGGTATCATCCAGGAAAAACTGCAGCTCAGGGATCCTTCTTAAGTGATGTCTTAAGCGGTTACCTAATTCTTTTCTCAATTCTCCGGTCTTTGCAACGATCTCTTCCAGCAACACATCAGGATGTTCTATTTTGAAAAAACTAAGATAAACACGGGCTTCCAGCAAATCAGGCGTTACACCAACCTTTGATATAGATACCATTCCTCCTTTAATCATATTAATACCTTGCTTCTGGAAAATAGAAGCCATCTCTTCTTCTATCAGCTGCCCTACCTGGCGTTGACGCTTACTCTCTTGCATATCATTTATTTTGAAGGTTAAAATTACAGCTAATTTCCAGCCTAAAAAAATTGATTGCATAAAGCCCAAGTCATTGACTTACAAGCATGAATTTTTTTTGTGAAAAATTTGGAATATTTCGCTAATTTCGGTGGATCATTAAGTTTTCTATATTTTAAAAACCTGCAATATAAAATGACAAAAATATTCAGCGGCCTTGCCTGCGTCAGCCTCGCTTCATTGTTTCTTTACTCCTGTAAAGAGCAACCTGTCGGTGTAGATTTTGGCGAGGGCAAAAAATCGGACACGACCTACATTGCCTCTGTGGAACCGGTACAGGATAAAAACTACTATATAGAAGAGTTTTCCGGTGTGCAATGTGTAAACTGCCCTCAGGGTGCAGCCAAATTAGAATCCATGAGTGAAGTCCCAGCCAATAAGGGAAGACTGAAGATCGTAACGATTCATGCCGGGGCACTTACCTCTCCTAATTATACAAAAGGCAGCAAACAGGACCTTAGCTCTGCACAGGGATTGCAATTAATGACCCTGATCTATTCAGGAGATCCCTCCAAACCGAGTGCTTCTATAGACCGCATGAAACTGTACACGGGTACTAACCCGCTTCTGGGGCCTTACAGCCAATGGGACGTGGCACTCAATACGGCAAAAGCCACCCATCCAAAGACTCCGGTAAATATTCACTTAAGCAGCACCTTCGATGAGAATCTGAATGCTTATAATATTAAAGTGAAACTGGCCTATACGGAGAATGTTTCCGAAGCCCAATACCTGAGCATCTTTTTAATCGAAGACAGTATTGTCGACTACCAGATCGTACCTTTAATACCCGACTATACATTCAGGCATGTGTACCGTCAATCCATTACTCCGATCAATGGTGTCCCGATCCTGGATACCCTGCCGACGAAAGTTGCCGGAAGGGTGTATGAGACCAATTATACCTTCAAACCTGATTTAAGTGACAACAACGAGTTCCGTCATAAAAACTGGAACCTGAATAACGTTCATATAGTTGCCCTGGTACATAATGCAACCAGCGGCGAGGACAAGCGTGTGTACCACGTTGAGGATACACATCTGAAGTAAAAAAACATTGCTTTAAGCTGGAAAAGGTATAAGTATATAGTATTTACTTATACCTTTTTTATATAGAAATTAATAAGTAAATTTGCAGCACAATAAATAAATAACAATGGAATCTGTATTATTAAACTCTTTCTACAAGATCGGTGATAAAATTGGAGAATACTCTGCTTACGGTTTAACCATTTTCGGGGTTATTTTATTAATCTGGGTGATGTACAAATATCTGGATACTTCAGATCTGAAATAATTATTCCGAATAATTTGAGAAAGCAAAATAAAAATGGATAGCTTTTCCAAAAACATTGCTGCAATAAGACAGGACTATAGCCTATCCTCACTAGATGAGAAAGAGACCGGCGATAACCCTGTCCTTTTTTTTGCCAAATGGTTTAAAGAGGCAGAACATGCCGACTGTGCAGAAGTCAATGCCATGACCCTGGCTACTGTTGATGCCCAAAACAAACCTCATGCCCGGATCGTTCTGCTAAAAGGACTGGAGGAGCAACAATTCGTTTTCTTTACCAATTACAATAGTAATAAGGGGATGGAAATAGCGGCCAACAAACGTGCCGCCCTGCTCTTCTTCTGGCCCGAACTGCAAAGACAGGTACGTGTAGAAGGTAGCATCACCAAAGTAAGCCCTGAATTGTCTGACGAATACTTTTACTCCCGGCCGCAAGGCAGCCAGGCAGGCGCTATCGCCTCTGCCCAGAGCAGCAAAATTGCTTCAAGGGAAGAACTGGAACATCGGGTAAAGGAATTGATGGAAAGCAAAACCCTCAGCAGGCCTGAGCATTGGGGAGGTTACCACCTTACACCTGATACTATTGAATTCTGGCAGGGAAGAAGCAACAGGCTTCATGACCGGGTATTATTTGAAAAGGATGGAACGCTTTGGCAAAAATCCAGGTTAGCACCTTAAACGTATACGACTAAAATGAAACCCCTTTTTATTCAAAAAGAACTTGATATCACCCTTACCCGCCTGGCTTACCAGCTGGTAGAGAATCATATGGATTTCGAGAATACGGTGATCATCGGGCTTCAGCCCCGCGGCATTTTCCTTTCTGATCGTATTCATCAGAAAGTACAGTCTTTTTTACCAAAAACTAAAATAGCCTACGGGAAACTGGACATTACTTTCTACAGAGACGACTTCAATGAAAAAGGCCAGCTGCTCCAGGTTTCTGAGACCCAGATGGACTTCAACATCGAAGGCAAACATGTCATCCTGGTAGATGATGTCCTGTATACCGGTCGCAGCATTCGCTCCGGCCTGGATGCCTTACTGGACTACGGCCGCCCGGCCCATGTGGAACTGCTGGTACTCATAGATCGCAGGTTCAACCGCGAAGTGCCTATACAGCCCGACTATGTAGGCATGGCAGTAGATGTCATCGACAACCAGAAGGTAAAGGTCCTTTGGAAAGAAAGAGATGGCAAGGATGAAGTAATCTTATTATAATATTAAAAAATAGCGCTGAAAATATAAATATGTCACTATCTGTAAAACATCTTTTAGGCATTAAAGATTTACTTCCCTCTGATATTGAGTTGATCCTCAAAACGGCAGCCCAGTTCAAAGAAGTATTGCAAAGACCTATTAAAAAGGTGCCTACGCTAAGAGACACATCAGTCGTGAACCTGTTTTTTGAGAACTCGACGCGTACCCGTATATCCTTTGAGCTTGCAGAAAAGAGACTGAGCGCCGACACGATAAATTTCGCAGCCTCCAGCAGTTCTGTGTCTAAAGGTGAAACACTGATCGATACGGCAAAAAACATTTTATCCATGAAAGTGGATATGGTAGTTATGCGCCACTCGGCCAGCGGTGCCCCCCATTTCCTGGCACAGCACATCAATGCAAGTATTATCAATGCAGGAGACGGCATCAATGAGCATCCTACCCAGGCTTTGCTGGACAGCTTTTCTATCCAGGAAAGAATCGGCAGCCTTAAAGGTAAAAAAGTAGCGCTGATCGGTGACATCATGCACAGCAGGGTGGCCCTCAGCAATATTTATTGCTTGACCAAAATGGGTGCAGAGGTTGTAGTCTGCGGCCCTCCTACCCTGATCCCTAAACATATTGAAAGCCTCGGAGTAGGCGTGATGTACGATATCAAAGAAGCTTTGAAATGGTGTGATGTGGCCAATGTATTACGTATTCAACTGGAGCGGCAGAACAAACCCTTGTTCTCCTCCCTGCGGGAATATGCCATGTACTATGGGGTCAACAAGCAAGTCCTGCAAAGCATCGATAAAGAAATTGTGATCATGCACCCTGGCCCGATCAACCGCGGTGTGGAACTGAGTTCCGATGTGGCGGACAGCAAGAATGCTATTATACTCGACCAGGTAGAAAACGGGGTAGCCGTACGTATGGCAGCCCTTTATTTACTGGCCGGAAAAAAAGACCAGATGTTATAAAACATCTGGTCTTTTTTTATCAGGAGGGTTGATCCGTTTATCTTCTTGCCATTACATAAGTATAGGTTTCATTACCCATATACTCGCTGGCCCTTAATCTTTTTGCCGTTATAGAACCTATATTCCATACATAGTTCTCCTCTGCGCCCCTGCTCTCTCTAAGGTAAAAACGAAGTACATATTCAGACCTTGAAGTGCTGGTGCCATCCTCATCATAATAGGTATCAATATACTCTTCCATTTGCCATTTACCAGACTTGGTTTCCCGGGTATTAATATTATAAGCCTCGGCAATGCCATTGTCCAGGAAAGTAAATTCCCAGCTGGAGAAGTTTTTGGTTACATCCATACTTCCCTGCAGGAAACCGGGACGGTGTTTTACTTTTTCAAAACTCCAGGTGCCCACTACTTTGCGGTGCATAGGCTGGAAAGAATACTTGGTACAGCCTGTCCATACCAACATTAAACTTAACACGATCGAAGCGTAGATTATCCTTCTCATTTTTAAAACGTTTTCAGGTCATTCAATATAGCTCAGACTTGCTATTGTTAAAGAGGTTTAAAGGTACCTGCTGATTTTAGTAAAAAAACATAAGTAAATTTGCAAGATGACCCCATCCCTGAATCCTGCCGGTAAATTATTAAGTTTTGACAGCCCCCAAGTTATGGGCATTGTTAACCTTACGCCGGACTCATTTTATACCAAAGGCATCCACAATAGTATTGACGGTGCGCTTTTCCTGGCCGGGAAAATGCTGGAAGAGGGAGCTACCGTTTTAGACCTCGGCGGACAGAGCAGCAGGCCGGGAGCCTCCTTAATAGGTGCGGAGGCAGAGCTACAGCGCGTAATCCCTGCTATTGAGGCCATCGTCAAAAGATTTCCGGATGCGGTCCTTTCGGTAGATACTTTTCACGCGGCTGTAGCCCGGGCGGCTGTAGAGAGCGGTGCCCATATCATCAATGACATCGGCGCGGGCATGATGGACGAAAAAATGTTTCAAACCGTTTCCGATTTAGGAGTGTCTTATATAATGATGCATATGAAAGGTACGCCGGAGACCATGCAAAACAAGCCTGAGTATGAAGATATTGTGGTGGAAGTTTTTGATTTTTTAAACCAGAGGGTACAATTGGCCAGGGAATATGGCATCTATGATATCATGCTGGACCCGGGCTTTGGATTTGGAAAGACCATTGCTCAGAATTACAGCTTACTCAAGCACCTGAACAGTTTTGAGCTGCTGGAATTGCCTGTATTGGCCGGATTATCCAGGAAGTCTATGGTGCATAAAGTTTTAGATGCAGATGCAGCAACAGCGCTCAACGGTACTACAGCATTACATATGCTGGCCCTGAACAATGGGGCGCATATGCTCCGGGTACATGATGTAAAGGAAGCTGTGGAGAGTATACAACTCTATGAGATGTACCGGAAGGCATTATAAAATGTAAACAATTAAGCCTCATTTTTTTGAGAATAATAATAAAAAAAGTATATTTGATCTTTAAAAACCCGTTCAAAATGAATATAATTAAATCTATTGTAGTTGCCTTAGCTTTATCCGGTACTGCTGCTGTAATCCCTCATGTTGCAATGGCACAAACTGTAGCGCTTGAAAAAGTTTCTAAAAATGATCTTTTGGCTGTTCAAAAGGTATATAATAAAGAAAAGGATAATGCATCTAACTTCGAACGTTTTCGTGTATTGATGCAAAAAGCGATCGCAGTTCAAAAGAACAACTTATTAGAAAGCGGTGAAGCGCCTGAACAAACTGCCAAATATGAAAAATTGGTAGATGCCTTTAATAAGGTAATCCTGGCAAATCGCACTAATAATAAAGTTGAAGTCAATAAAGCAATGACCGGTTTTATCAATGTAATGTAAAATAATTACGAGGAAAGCTTTGCAGGTTGCGGCAAATTCTATTAAATTTGCAAGCAATTAAATTTGCTTTAACAATCAAGAGATGGCACACAACGAAAATTTAGAGATGAAGGAACTGGATAACGAGTTGGATATTAAATTAAGTAAACCTCGTTCTTCAAGATTCTTCTTTCTTTTAGGCTTTTTTGGTATTTTCATTTTTGCTTGGTCCGGATGCTACAATCTTTATCATCATAAGTTTGTAGATCAGAAAGAGAAGGTCCCTGTAAATGAAAGCTCTTTGTACGAACCTAAGTATAAGTAGTTTTTTAAGTGATAGTTTGTAACTCCCTGACCGCTGTTGTAATCCTGAGTTATAATAGCCTGGAATGGCACAAGCTATTCTTACCTAAAATAGTAGAGCAGGCTGCATCAGGATATGATGTAGTACTTGTAGATCATGCTTCACCGGACAATACGGCTGATTATATTCAGGCGCATTTTCCTTCGGTGAAGCTGATTCGTTTAACGCAGAACCTGGGATTTGCCGGCGGCTATGCCGCAGCACTGGAACAGGTAAAAGCCAAATATTTCATCCTGCTGAGTGCCGACTTCCAGGTGACCGACAACTGGTACCCGCCCTTAGTGGCTGCCATGGAAAATAATGCACGCTTAGCGGCTGTTCAGCCTAAAGTGCGTTACTGGAAACAACCGGAGCTTTTTGAATATGCAGGTGCGGCAGGCGGTTATATGGATAAATGGGGCTATATGTTCTGCCGCGGTCGTGTCTTTGACCGGCTGGAAGCCGATTCCGGGCAGTATGATGAAGATGTAAAGGTCTTCTGGGCTTCCGGTGGCTGTTTTATGGTGCGTTCTGATGCCTATTTTGAGGCCGGTGGTTTAGACACTGCACTCTTTGCACATATGGAAGAGATCGACCTCTGCTGGCGTTTGCAAAACAGGGGCTATACGATCGGAGCTATCGGCAATTCCACTGTATTCCATGTCGGGGGCAGCGTGATCTCTTATGGCAGCCCTCAAAAAACCTTTTACAATTACAGGAACAACCTTGCCTTACTGGTAAAAAACGAGCGTAGGGCGAAGCTCTTATGGCTCATCCCCCTGCGCCTGGTTTTAGATGGTGTATCCTGCCTTCCTTTCTTAACGAAAGGCAATTTTAAAAATATCCTGGCAGTAGCCAGGGCACATTTTAGTTTTTACCGTACACTGCCCTATTGGCTCAAACAGCGTAAAGCGGCCCGGGCAGATCTTAAAAAAGACCATATTATATCAGGAGTATTCAATAAAAGTATCATCGTTAAATATTTTCTTAAAAAGCAGGCCACCTTTACGCAATTGGGCGTAAACGCGGAAACATTAAGTTAACATTTACATGGTTTTTAGAATTATTTGATTATTTTTGGTCGAATTTTATCGTAGAATTAATGATGAATGAAGTATTCCTATTGGCGATTGCATATTTGATCGGATCTATTCCTACAGCAGTTTGGGTGAGTCAGAAATATTTTGGACTAGACATACGTGAGCACGGAAGTGGCAATGCAGGCGCTACCAATACCTTTAGAATTCTGGGTAAGAAAGCAGGTATAGCAGTAATGATCATCGATATGCTGAAAGGTTTTACGGCAGTTAAGCTGGCCTATCTTTCTGTATATGCGATTAATGATACCAATGACGCGTTTACCAATTTACAGGTCGCCTTAGGCCTTCTGGCCGTGATCGGTCATATCTTCCCCTTGTTTGCCGGCTTCAAAGGCGGTAAAGGTATCGCTACCTTATTCGGGATGATCCTGGGTATCCAATGGATCGTAGCCTTATGCCTGGTGGCGGTTTTCCTCATTATGCTTTTGCTGACACGCTATGTCTCCTTAAGCTCTATTACGGCAGGTATTGCTTTCCCGGTTCTATTACTGTTTATTTTTAAAGGACAGGAAACGGCCTATACTTTATTTGCCATATCCACTGCCCTGCTGGTGATCCTTACCCATCACAAGAATATTAACCGGCTCATTCACGGGAATGAAAGTAAGGTGGATCTAAAAAAACTCAAAAAGAAAAAAGACAGTTGATACACGGATACCAAATGTTAAAAACGCTGTTGATGTGCTATTCAACAGCGTTTTTAACGTTTATAATTTGAAAAGAAAATCAATACACGATAGATTTGCTTTTATTCAATTAATGATCAGCTGACCGAATTTGACTTGTATATAACATGAAACAGAAAATTGCTTTATTACTATTTATTTCCCCCTTTTTTGGTTTCAAAGGCCAATCTCAAATTCTAAAAAATCTTTTAGGCAGTTCCAGCAACAGTCCTGTTCCTTCTAATGAAATTCTGATCCAGAATTTCAGGACAGACCTGCAGGAATTGGTCCAAAATAAATACAACAGCCGTTTAATGGGCACAACGGGGTATAAAAACCTCTCCGGCCATCTCGAAAAAAGAATGCAACAGCTGGGCCTGATCCGCTATGGTACGGTAGGTTACAGGAGCACTTTTAAATATCCAGTGGGCAGGCAGCTTTCTGTAGAATCTAAGTTCTATGTGGAAGGAAAGGCTTTACATATGAATAAGGACGTTCTTCCTATGCCTTTTGCCCCTACGGAGGACAACAATGCCTACCTCATCCCTAAAGTCAATGAAGCTCATGCACCATGGACCTTGCCCTTGCCTAATGATAACATCACAGAAAGTAATATTGCCCGGCTGCTGAAGCCAACTATATTAAATGCCCAGGAGCGCGGGGCCAATGCGATCTACTTCTATGATGACAGGACTGGCAGCACCCTGGACCTGAAAGAGTTTGAATTTAAAGGTGTGGATATTGACCCGGATATCCATATCCCGGTTTGGGTGATTGCGAAAAAAGCGTGGACCGATAATTTTAAGAATGTTTATTCTGTTATCCCTATCAATACGAGCCAGCGCTACAAAACTACTTATGATGAGGGCTATAATATTGTAGGCCTTATTGATAATAAAGCCGAAAAAACGGTACTCGTCATGGCAGACTATGACCAGGTTATTTTTGAACATGATAATAATAATCCCGGTGCCAATGCAACAGCCAGCGGCGTAACGCTCATGTTGCAGTTAAGCCATATCCTTAAAGCCCCGGAATTCAAAACTTACAATTATGCTTTTGCTGCTTTCTCGGGTAGTGCAAAAGGACAGTTGGGCGCGAAGTCCTTCCTGAGCATCCCGGATATAAAGGCTAAAATTGCTTATGTGGTAGACTTGAATGCGGTAGGCAAGCTGAACCCCCAAAATGAAATTTTCATTAATGGTGTGGGCAGCTCTGTACGCTTCAGATCTGCGATCAAAGAGGTATCTGAGGGCTATACTCCTAAAGTGGGCGAAAAGTATCCTTATAATGCCTCCTTCAATGCTTTTATAGACAGTGATCTCCCTACGCTTTCTTTCTCTACCGGCTACCCGGCGAAGTTAAGCGGAGAGGATAATATCTCTTCGATCAATTTTAACGGTATGGCGCAAACGCTGCGCTTTGTGGTAGCGGTGATGACTAAGGTCAACCAGGGCGGAACGGTCACTTTTGCTAAAAACAATATTGAGGTAAAAGACCAGGACCTGGTCATCCAGAAGGCACCGCCAGCTCCTCCTGTTGCCAAAACACCTAAAACGGTAAGCCCTAAGGAGCCTTCTAGCGCTCAGAAACTGGCCCAGGCAAAAAACAACCTGAAAAACAATAGCGCGCAATCTTCTATAAAACCGCAAAACAATAAGCCTGCAACGGTGGCTAAATTACCGGTAGAAGAGCCTTACCTGGGTGCTTCAAACATCGTAGTTGATTTCCTCGGCATTGGTATCAATGAATTGGATAAAAGAGAAGGCGGCGCGGTGATCCAATCTGTCTCTACGAATAGCAGGGGGGCACAGCTGGGTTTCCAAAGCGGAGATGTCTTATTGCAGATCGGTAGTTTCCCCATCTTTAATGCCAAAAGTTATTTAATGACTTTAGAAAAATTCAAGACGGGTGAACGTGCTTATTATAAGGTCAAAAAAGCGGATGGCAAGACTGTCATGGTGGACGTAAATTTTGACTAAAGAAGAAACTTAAAATGGTACGAAAAAGGCGGTAATGGAATCATTACCGCCTTTTTTATTGCACATTTATATTACATACATACGTGTCCCGGCTGACCATGAGGCGGATTCACCTTCCCGTCTGGCAACAACTGGGCCTGGGGTGCAGCTGCAGGGCTTACCGGCATCGGCTGTACCGATTGTGGTGTAGGCGCTGTGGTAGCTGCTCCGGCACTGCTTAATGGTGCTCCTACGGCTATGCTGCACAGATGCCCGGGCTCACCATGCGGCGGGTTCAGTTTCACATCACCGGCAGCCGCACTTTTAGCTGTAGCATCAGTCGCTGCGGCCTGAGGCGCTACAGCTCCGTCTTTGGGCTGCATGGCATCTGTTAATGCATTTGCATCAGCAGCTCCGTTAGCAGCCGGGGTTTGAGTGGTCGCAGGTGCAGTGTCTGCAGTTGCTTCCGCGGATTCGTTGCCACAAGACCATAATAAGGTAGAAGTAGCCGCAAATAATAAGATTCTTTTGATCATTCTATTTAGTTTTAAGCTTTTACAGGATAATAGGGCAAGGCTTATTACAGGTAGTACAACAAGCTGTCCTTTTGCGAAGATAATTTAAATAAATTTATCCGGGTACTTCGGGGGTAGATCACTTCCATCTTTTACCAAATCCTATCCCTACAAAAAATGAGGCTTGTACGGGCAGGGCTTTACGTAAGGCCATAATTTCCACAGATTGCAGGTGATAGGCAATATTGCCGCCTACATAGATCCTTTGAATGAAAGATTTGTTTTTGGCCGGGACAAAAATTAAGGAAGGTTCCAGGAACAGTCCCGGGATGATCTTTGCCGCACCCAGGCCCTTCACCCATTTATCTGCGCCGAGGATCTGCGCATTATTTAAAAAGTGTTCTGCGTTTTGTGCTTCATATCGCTCTGACTGCACAAAATTTACCCCATTGCCATCTGTATAGATCAGGTTAAGGTACACGGGCTTCTGCAGGATGATGGATGCCCCTGCAGTCAGGCTGCCATAAACGGCAATATTTTCATTGATGACGGGAGGCAATAAGAGCTGTTCTTTTCCATAGCCGAGCTGAATGCTTAAAACGCTGTTGATCTTGCCAAAACTATAGGGTTTAAAAGCGCCCAGTTCCCGAAATGTATTTCCTTTTCTTTGCTGTTTGATCTCTTTTTCATGATGTATAGACTGTGCACGTAATAGCCACACATCTTGTGTACTGCCTTTTTTATGGGTGATATAGCGCAGATGCCCTCCTACCCCATTAGTATGCAGGTTTACACCTAATGACAATTCATGTTTATAGGTATCCTCCAATCCCCATTCCCTGATCTGGCTGATCCGGCTTTTGAGCTGGCGGGTTTTCTTTTCTTTTTGTTTAAGGGCTTTTTGTTGCTGATCGCTCAGGCTGCGCCATACGTCTTTGGGCTGTGCATGCAGCGAAAAAGAGGCACAGAGCACAGCCAGCAGGAGCAGGCATCTGCCCGGCCATTGTGTTGTTTTACATAAAAATTGTACCGGTTGACCTGGTTTACGCACAAGAATACAGCATTGAATACCGCACAATATTATGAAAATTATATTACTTTGCTGTCCGGGTCATCATTCCGTTCACGATCTTATGCAGCTAAAATACGTCTATGCCTTTTTACTCTCCTGTTTTTTACCCGCATTTAACTCATTTGCTCAATATAATGCTGCTGCACTCAACCCGGGCAGGCGCATACAGTATGGACCTGAACTGAAATGGAACAGTTACCGGACGAGCTTCGCGCATTTTTATTTTGCAGCGGGTACAGACAGCCTGTGCAAATATACTTTAGCCAATTACCCTCCGCTGCTCAAGCGGCTGGAGCAGGAAAGCGGCCTTAAATCAAGGGGGATCAATAATATCATCATCTACCCTTCTGTCTATAAATTTTTCGAAACCAATATCGGCAGTCACAATCCCCGTACATATAGTTACCCGACCATCAGCTTTGATGCCGGGGGCAGGATATTGATTGCTTTTAAGGGTAGCTACGCAAGGTACACCCGTGACCTGGGTCTCGGGCTTGCCCGTCATCTATGGGAGAAAAATATTGAACAGTCCGGCCTGCTCAATAGTACGGGGCCTGTAGCCCCGGAACTGCAATGGTTTCGTGAAGGTTTCCTGGATTACCTGGCATCGGGTTTTAGCCTGGCAGATAATGAACGTCTTTTTAATTTTATCAGCGACAGCAGCCTGCGTGGTGTACCTGCTTTGCTTCAAGGTACAGACCGGGAGCAGCAGGTTTTATTGAGTAAAGGTTTTTGCTGGTTCCTGACGCAACATTACCGTAAAGATGCCCTGAAGCAGATCGTGTTTCAACTGAAGCAAAAGAAGTCTTTTGAAACGGCTGTGCGCCTGGTGACGAAGAGAAACTGGCAGGAACTGATGCTGGTGTACACGGCCTATCTACAGCATATTTATAAGCTGCCCGGTAAGCCATTCAATGCGCCTGCAGATACGGGCAGACAAGCCAGGAATATTGTGCAGTACGATACGCTTTTTAGCAACCCGGATAGTTCCCGGCTATTCATCTCCAGGCTCAGGAACAACCGTAAAATGATTTACCTGGCCCGGGGCGATAAAAAAGAAGTCCAGCCATTGAAGTCTTTCCAGTCGCCTTTATGGCTGGAAACGACAGAGAGTGCTTACCCGCTTGCTGCTGCCTATATGGACAAATGGTATTTATTGTACCTGGAGCATGGGGTACATTATGTATGTATCTATAATCATTCGGGCAAAGTACTCCGTACTATAGAGCTGCCGGAACTGATCTCGGGCATTATTGACTTTAAAGTACTCAGTGAGGAGGATTGGTTATTGACGGCTTATACGAGGGGCAGAAGCGACCTGGTCCGGTTTAACCCAAAGCGGTACACGCTGCGGGCAATCACTAATGATCTTGCGGATAATACGGCATTAGCCATGATGCCAGAAAGCCCGGGAAGGGTAAGTTACCGCTCGGGGTTTCCGGAAGCTTTAAAGCGGGACACTACAGTCTTTTCTCATGCTAAGGCTTATGGCACTTACAGCCTGGCCATTGACTCAAAGGAGCCGGAAGAGGTATTGCTGCACAGTGACAGTGCTGATTTTGAACAAACGCTTGAAGTCTTTAAAAGGGACAAGGCCCTGGTGCCTTTGCATCAGCGGTACTGGCTGCAGGCTTATAGCCGGCAGGAGCAGGAAAGGGATAGTCTGGAGCGGGCAGCGCAGCAAAGAAAGGAGGAAAACAGTACATCCTTCCTCTCGGGCGTGTTTGCCAGTGCACAACTTGCTGACACGGCTAAAACAGCAAAGGAGGAGTTGTATGATGCCCGGAAAGTAAGGCCTTATTTACTGCAATTGAGTAATCTCTGGTTTAATGCCTCGGTAAACAATGATTATTTCATCAACCGGCTACAGCCTTACCAGTCGCAACTGGGCATTTACAAGTTCCCGGAAGTGGGCGCTATGCTCACGGGGGGCTATGCTGATATTTTTGATAACCACGAATTTAATATTGGTTACAAAATGCCTGCAGGCACTGAGGGCAGTGATTTCTTTTTCAGGTATAAGAACAAGAAACAGAAGACGGACTGGTGGCTGATGTATTACCGTAAGGTGGAAAGCCTGAAGCCAACCGGGGACAATCAATGGTTTGATGCGCTGGGGCGGCCTTATCCGCCCACGGCAAAGGTGAAGAGTTTTTATTATGAAGCGGGGATCGATCATCCGTTTAATTATTATTCGGCAATCAGTTTAACCGTTGCGCTGCGGCAGAACAGGACGGTGTTCCTCTCTACGGATAAATACAGCCTGCAATACCCGCCGCTGAAGGAGTTATGGAATATCAATACGCTTACTTATACGTATAATAACATCCGGTCTGTTCCGGAACGGCCGATGATGCTGAAAGGGATCAGGTATAAGGCTATGCTGGATGCTGTGGTGGGTGTGGAACGGAAAAGCAGGTTCAGCTATGGCATTACGCAAAGCCTGGATGGCTACCAACCCATTTATCCCTGGCTCAACGGGCATTACCAGGTAGCAGCGGGCTATAGCGGTGGCCCCGAACGTATTTTATACAATTTTGGCGGTATGGATAATAATGTGATCGTACGGATTGACTCTGCTGCTGTATTTGCCCAGGATGCGCCTTATGTCTTCCAGCAACTGGTGGCTCCTTTAAGGGGTTTCCGGCAAAATACGATGTGGGGCAATGCTTATGGCTTGGTGAATGCGGAACTATTTGCTCAGGTATTTAATGGTATAATTCCCGGCAAAACAAGGTTTTCTTTTATCAACCTGTTGCAGTTGGGTGCTTTTATGGATGTAGCGTACAGCAGGGCGACCTGGCAACCGGGGAGTGACTGGCAGCGGAGGAATAGTTTCGGCCTTAGCCTGAAAACAATCCTGGCCAATTATCCTATCCGTGTGGACATGGCTTTCCCTTATAACCTGGACCATAAGCCTATGGTGCATTTGTCGTTGAAGTTGTGATGCCGATGTATTCAGCTGATGCATCATTTTCACTCGGCTCTTCTGCAGCGATCTACCTCTTTGGAACAGGTATTATCAGCTTATTTCTTGTTGATTTTTTTGAAAGCATGCAGCTGAACCTATTGGTACTAAAATTGAAAATAGCTTCAGGATCTTTTAATGCTATAGTCAAACAAAGAGGAACTATACCCCTTTAATTTAATATTAATTAGATTCCAGGGTAACAATCAAATTCAATAGGTTGAGATTGTCCATTTAGTGAAATCTTAACTGTTGTGAAGAAATCCCCTCTACCATCCATGCTTTTGTATCTCAGTTTACCATATAGTTTTCTATTGTACCTAGTATCATCAAATAGCTTAAAAATGGGTACATTTTTCCAATCACCTTTTCGTTTACATATCCCAAAATATTGATTAGGCAGCAGAGTAAAATTACAATACTTAAACTGTTTTTTTTCTAAATAAGGAATAATGAGTTTTTCTATAGCTAATTTAACAGCTTTTCTTAATATATATTTTGAGTAAAAAAATGCAGCCCCAAAATGAAGAACAACAAGAATACACAGCAGAATATATTTATTTATCTGGTTCATATACAAATCCATTTTTAAAAGTAGCACTCCCACCTCCAATAACCCCTCCATTAACTGAATACAAATTTCCAATAAACAGGCTATTTAAGCTAAAGTTGTTATCAAACTGTATTTCTATTCCATATCTATTTGGTACAGGCTTATATACAATTAATAGATAGTAAACAATCTTTTATTATCGACAATACTTCTGCTTAACTCTTACATCAAGGTTTTTAAAAGTTCTTTCGAAACGGGTGGACTATCTTCATCTTTTGGAAGCAAAAATATAAGGCAAATACCGTTTTCTACTTGTTTCAACAATAGGCCTATAGCTGCTGTTGACTTTCCAAAAGGAAGGGTGTTCATTTCAAAGATAAGGTCCGGATTTTTATGTTCCCCGTAGAAGAAATTAACCTTCTGCCAATCATCAATGATATAACCCATCTCTGTTTCATCAGCTATTTCCTGTCTCAATTTTCCTTTTTCCGAAATGGTCATCAACAGATTATTGATTGATGTTGAGGTCCTTTCTGTTGCCCATTTAAAATTGATATATCCGTCGGTTGCACTATACGTTCTATCATTAATAAAATGTTTTTTTAAAGGACGCTCAACGGTAAGAAATTTACTTAGTTGAAAATGAATGGTATCTGTTTTTTTCTTAAAAATAATGATATCATATTGATGCATAAAGGACAATAGGCACACTGGAAAATCTCCTTCATCGTAGGTAATACTTGAAACGGTTATATGCGTTAATTGTTGCGCATCGAAAAGCCTTGAATATTCTTTGGGTAAAGTATCAGGAGCAAATACAATATTCCCGACTCTCGTTTCCGGCGGCCTGCTTTGCATAGCAGGTAATGAGCGATAAACAAGCATGGAAAAGGCAATAACTATTCCAATCCCTAAAATAATCAATACCCGAAGTGTGCTTTTTTTCATATACGGTTAACATTCTTTCTTTAATCCTGTCCTTAGATTAGGACTTTACTCTTTTCTTATATGATCTAAAATACGCTCTTCAAATTTATCTAATCGTTTTATGATCCCATTAGGGTCATTCATTATTGTATAGCTCTTCCAAGGTGAGCGCATGTATAGTCGTTTATTCCCCTACAACATACACGCCTTCTTTTTCTACTGGACCATCTAATTTCTCTACGATGATTGTATCTCCAAAAACCTTTAAGTCACCGAAAGTATTAAATTTATAGGTATTACCTTTTGCTACAAAAAACCTGATAGGTTCGTCCTGTTTATTTGCGTATATTAAACCATTATTGTACAGTGGCCAATACTCATCAGATCTATTCAGGTTATGTTGAAATAAAACCCAATTACCCAGCTTAGTAAATTGACTATTTCCTCCATCCACGCCATATAAATGAGGTTGTTCTACTAATATTGCAAGCACAGTTCCCTGTGTACTTTCATTTTCTATGCCGGCATTAAAACATAGTAATATTTCCTTATTCATGATACTACCTTCATTAAATTTTTGAGTAGTAGACCGATCAAAAAGTAAGAGAGGCAAAGACTCGCCCTTTTCATTATACACTTTGTAATTGCTTGCCCGAGATAGGAAAGAGTTCCTGTTTGCGATAACAAATACAGCTACTAAACCTATTAAAATCAAAATAATGACACCTATCCTTTTCATGATTACTTTTTTTTCATTTATTATTCCTCACATAGTCTCTATACTCATTCACTTCTCCCAACAACAATTTAGAAACATTATCAAATTCCCTACAATAGCCACTTAGACGTTGAAAAAGTATGAACCCAACCAGTTGAAGTCTTAACATAATAAACGTTTTGCACTACTCCATGAATAGCATTATTTTTATAGGAATAATCTGAATAAACTACAAATGCCGCTCTTTGTTTATCTCTACTAAATAATGGTTTTGTAATGGCTATATTATTTACTTTTTTTTCTTCATCACGTGTATTCCTGATTCGATTATCAATACAAATAAATGTTTTTTGAGTGTCCTGAGTTTGGGCGCTCATATAATGTCTATCGGCTTCATCAAATAATGAATCAGTAATAGGGAAAGCAAATAAAAATAATATTGGATAGGGATCAATCAGGTCACTACTTAATAATCGTTGCATTCTTTCGGGTTCAGATTTGGGGAGCCAACTAATACCATTGACCTTAAAATCAAAATATAGCGATTCATCCCACTTGACAAACTCCTTATTCAGAAAAAGACTGTCAACATTTTCATTTCCCTGAAAATCATTTAAGAATTGCTTCATTAAAAAGCAAATATTGTCTTCATCAAAGCTGTTTAACGCTACATTGGATGCAACATCTTCATTTAATTGCTCTTTACAAGAAACAATTAAAATGCTTGAAATTAAAAAAACAAAAAGCATTCTATACCTAATAAAATCATTATTTAAATGACCAAAATTAAACAAGGATATTTGGCCTATGCGCGCTAGTCCTTGTCAAAATCATCACCTTTGGCAAACTAAGGGAGCACCAGGGTTTACGGTCACGGCAAGGCTATCATAAAACACTTGTCCGGCTCCCGTGTTAGACAAATATAATGCGACAGGTCTTTCTTTCAACCTATTTAATCTTTAGCTTAAGGTAATTTATTCAGCCAAATCAATACATCAGGCAACCTGATGATTGCCTGATTTTGATGTTCCTAAAATGTAGATACGTTTTATTTTATTAAGTACTTTAAATAAGAAATTAGAGACATTGCTTTACCTCTCTATTAATTATTATTTGTCCAATTTATATACTCCTTCCTTTTTTATATTACCATCCAGCTGTTCAACAATTACAGTATCCCCATAAGCTTTCAAACCTGCAAAGGTGTTAAACTTATAGGTATTACCTTCTGCTATGAAAAATTTTATTGGCTCTTCATCTTTACTTTTATAATTAAATCCATTATTGTATAAGAGTCTAAATTCATCGGTCATATAAAAATCATGTTGAAAAAGAACTCTTTTCCCTAATTTAGTAAAAATATGTCTTCCTCCATTAGAAGACATAATATTTGCCCTATTAGGATGAATAGATAATAGGCCATTATTGTATTTACCATCATTCATATCAATTTCATCGTCTATATACAATAATACTTCCTCAATAATTGAACTATCTGCATTTCCATATTCATGATTAATAGACCTGTGAAAAATCTGAATTGGTAATGGTTTTCCATTTTCATTATAAACCTTATAATTGCTCGCATATGACAGAAAATATTTTCTGTTAGTAACAACAAACCCTAGAACTAATATCACTAGAATTAATACAATTGTATAAATCATTTTTATTTTCATTGTTAATTCATTTTTATTTTATTGTCCTACTACCTACACCTATATACATACCCGTTGTTTCCAGGCCAATAATTTTTATCTGCAGTAGTCCATGTTTGATTAGAACCGAAATCTGTTCTTTCGATGTCCCTTACGAACGTATCCACGACTATAGCCGGGTTACAGCCCATTTCATGGTAAGAACTTAACATCTGCTGACCACTTACTAATCTCCAAAGCAGGCAAGCATAAAATTGCCTGCTTTGGCATTTTCTAAAAAATAATAAACCTTATTTTACTATGTGTTAACCTGCTATTTTGGAAAACAACAATTTGAAAACACTACTGCTATTTCAGGACGGGACAACATTGCAATAAAATGCAATACCAACAAAATAGCACTGACAATAAGCACTAAAATCAAAAGTATTTTTTTATTAGGGTTTGAAATGTATTGCGCTAAAATTAGGGAAACCATTAGATAAAAAAATATTTCCCATGTACCCAGTTCAAAGCCAACTATACGTTTAGAAGTTAACTTAACTGTAGCAACTGTATGATGAAAAAAAATTCTGATTAAGAATACTAAAAAATTAATTCCCAATATTGACATTTTGATGCGTCTCATAATTTATCTGAAATTTTATTTAAATGTACTGTTGCCCCGTGTATCTGCCAAAGCATCTAAGGCCAGGAACCTGCCCTTTGGGGATTCCTTCGATAAACTCAGGGCAGGCCAAGCTGCCGGTTATGGAAATCCATCCAGTTAAGCCCTGCCTCTTCTCTGTATTCATTGCCCTGGTAGCGCTGCCGGTTGGGTAAGGAACCGCTGGCGGTCGTACCCCAGCCTTGTATGGGCAGGCCATAGGGATAATTGTGTTTCTCTTCGAGTAATGCTCCGGAGTGAGGGTTACGGCCAGGTTATCGTAATAGACCTGTTCGGCTCCCTGGTTGGACAAATATACGGCGACAGTACTTTTTCTTTGAACCAATTTAATCTTTCGTTTAAGGTAATTTATTCAACCCTAAAACAATTAAATCAGGCAACCTGATGATTGCCTGATTAGCTATTTGTGGTAAATGAAACCTTATTAAATTTATTGTCTTTGTAACATAGATTAAAAGGATAAAGTCAGTATATTATCTTTCTTATTTCTAATACACCTGCACATCATAACTCGTAATCCGAACATTGTCGTTTTCTTTTTTGAGTGATATTGTTTCTTTTGTCTTACATTTCTCTCAATTGACATCATATAAATAAACATATTCAGAAATGGGATTAACTCCCTTGACAATCTTAGTTTTCCACTCCAACAAAGTATAATCTTTAACATTTCCACAAGTACTATCAATTTGAAAGTACAATGAAGCTAGCTTTGATGTATCTGTTATTGTAAAAAATCTTTCGGTATATAAAGAATAAGTTTTTACATAATCTCTTTGCTGTATTAAATTATAAAATGCTACAGCAATTCTCTCTCCGTCTTTTTTATCAGGTTCTCGATTCTCATAAGTACCTTCAATATTACAGGAGTATAACAAAATACTAAAGCAAACAATCAGACATTTATTGTATATCCTCAAAATTGCATGTGAAAAATAATTAATATTCATTAGATTTATTTTTTCTAAAAACTTTATATTTTAATCAGAAATTAATTGTAATATTAACAATATACAGCTATTGTTAAAATAAACCTCTACTTTCTTTTACGATAATCATAAGTTCCAATCAATTCAAAACTGCCTTCAGTTTGTTTCCTATAGATTGAATAGATATATGTATTGGAGGATTTTCGAATAGAATCACCTATTTCAATTTCACCATCAACAGGATTTGAAAAGTTTAAAGTGATTTTATTGTTGAGATAAAAGTCAGTAGAGCGTCCCTGCCAATTACTAAAATTAACAACAGTAGCAGAGAACTCCTTTTCATAAAACTCTTTGGCAATCCTTTGCCCTCTAAAATGCATATAAACAAGTATTAGCAAAGGAATAAATGCAGCACTTATTTTTACAATTGTCAATATTTTACTTTTCGCCATATTTATTATTATTTCTTATTTACCATTGCCATATTGGAGCTGCACCTGCAGTATACTGATACTGTCCTGATACAGAAAAGCCTGCCCCTGCATTTATTCCTATCGAACCATTTACAAAACCTCCGCCTGTAAATGGATTGTTAATATCTATAGGAGAATAAGAAATACCTCCATTTGCTCCAAGTACAGCTGTTATACTTAAATTTAATCCAAAAGTATTTCCAGGTAACATTGAACTGTTTATAGTTCTTGGATCTCCTGTGAAATTACCCCAGCCGAAGTTTATACTACCTTCAGCTGCGGCTAGCATACCCACATTAACATTAAAAGATGGAGTTAAATATATTCCAGGCTCTTTTCCCCTTGTTAAAATAGTAAAATTAATCGGATGTGCTCCACCCCCCAAAATATATCCAATATCTCCTCCAATATTAATTGACAACTTATCTGGAATAATCCCCCTTACAAAATTACTATTCCAAATATCGCTCCAAATATCCTCTTGTAAGTGAAAATCAGTACCTTCATATGCTATAGAGTAGTTACTGCCGCCCCCATTAGCCAAGGTAACGCTTACTATATTCTCTTTAAGGTCAAAACCGTCTATTGTAGCTCCTATTAATTCTTCCGCACTCTCCTCACTAAAGAAACCACCTTGACCTGCAGAGAAATATTTACGACTTCCATTCCCTCTTCGCTTAGTCTCATCGCTCCACTGTTTCTGCCAGTAAGATATCTGTAACAGTTGCTCATAACTGGTCAACATACCAGATCCTCCCCCACTCGTACGAGTCGCGTAACCCGCTGCATCTCCGCTCAAGATACGCATCATCGCCATAGCTCCAAGCATACCTTGTAACTCCAAAGGACGTTGGCTCTGTGGTACTAAAGAGCTTTTGTAATAGCCCGATATGGCACCCCAGCCTTGTATGGGCAGGCCATAGGGATAATAGTGTTTCTCTTCGAGAATGCTCCGGGGGGCAGGGTCACGGCCAGGTTATCGTAATACACCTGTTCTGCTCCCTGGTTGGACAAATATACAGCAACAAGCACTTTTCTTTGAACCTATTTAATCTTTCATTTAAGGTAATTTATTCAACCCTAAACAGTACATCAGGCAACATGATGATTGCCTGATGTACTGTTTTAAAAGATGGAAACCTTTATTTTAGTATCTGTTAAATCCCACTTCTTGCAAAACAAAAAAAGTAGATTCATTCTCCCCAAGACCTATATATTCATTCCTAAATTATGACGCATGTAACCAACTGAAAGAGGTATTAAAATGACCAGTATTAGATACAATACAAATAAAAAACCTTTTAAAAATCGACTTTTTAGATTTTCATTTTCAAAGCGCTCTATTAATTGGCTATTAATAGGCTCTTCTTTAGAATATCGACGCCAAAAAATAATAGGGAAAAGAATCAAAAAGACAAGCATTATCGGCATCAATATATTATCAAAATTTAAGCCAAAGACTACTGACAATAATGCAACAATTGAAAAAATTGAAAAGCATACGCATAAAGACAATACTAAACACCCCATCCAAACAGGAGATGAATCTTTATTTTTCTTATAAAAACTATACACTCTAAAAAATAGATAATCAAACAATTTCATAATTTTATTTAATTAATTCATCAATATGCTGTCCAATATTCTTACCAGTTGCTGCCTCAACAGTTGCATTTCCAATAAAGTATACACCTCCCACTATCCAACCCCATCCAGGTACAAAGCTCACAATTCCCATCACAGCATCAAGTGAATTGCTTGTGTTTATTCCATTCATGTACATATCTACTCCTGTAATGACAAGTCCTGCGTATCCTAAATTATTTCCAATTTTACCAATTGTTTTACTCCCATAAGCAAGTTCTGTAAGTAATGCTTTTTGAGCAGAATAAGTACTTGCTCGCCAAACATAGGCTCCTCCCATGCTCAAAGTTTTTCCAGACTTAGTTCCTGAAAAGGATAACACACTTGCAGTTATAAATGTCCCTTGTCCATACATATCATTGAGTTTTTTGACCCAAGGATATTCCACTTCATCACTTTTATTTTGATGTTTCAATTCTACTACCGCATTCCATAAGCTGGCAGAACCATAAGTACCATCTGATTTTTGATAATACACCGTATTTTCCAAATCATCAACTTCATCTATCCTCCATTTTCCTTTCAATTCTCCATCAAGCATTAAATTCCAAAGTGAACCAGGCCCTCCAAATTCCTTTTTACTTTTCCCTCTTCGCTTAGTCTCATCGCCCCACTGTTTCTGCCAGTAAGATATCTGTAACAGTTGCTCATAACTTGTCAACATACCAGATCCTCCTCCACTCGTACGGCTAGCATAACCGGCTGCATCTCCGCTTAAGATACGCATCATCGCCATAGCTCCAAGCATTCCTTGCAATTCCAAAGGACGTTGGCTCTGTGGTACTAAAGAGCTTTTGTAATAGCCCGATATGGCACCCCAGCCTGATGAACCCGGCACATTTCCACCTGTCAGCAAACTGCCTGGTTCTCCGCTCTGTAAACCTAACGGATCTACCATCATGGCAGGGTTGCAGCCCATAGCATGGTAAGGACTCAATACTTGTTGGCCGCCGGCATCTGCTAATGCATCTAAGGCCAGGAACCTGCCCTTTGTGGGTCTCTTCGATAAACTCAGGGCAGGCCAAGCTGCCGGTTGTGAAAACCCATCCAGTTCAGTCCTGCTTCTTCTCTGTATTCATTGCCTTGGTAGCGCCGACGGTTGGCTAAGGAAACCAATAATATTAGTGCTTTCGAATTAATGTAAGTATTCCAATTTGTTCTTGTCCTTTTTTTAAAACCAGTCGAAGTGAATCAGGAAAGGATACTGTTTCTTTTAATGAAACTGTCAATAAGCCTCCTGCATACCCTACAGAGGATGTCAAATTTCCAGACTCTGATAACTGCCATTCTGTACTATAATTTGCATATACGTATGGTGACTGAGAAGTTTCTTTAGTCTTTATTACAATCCATGAACTATTATTTCCTGAAGCAACCTTAGTTTTCTTAAACAGGTTTATAACTTTATTATACCAGACTTTCTCCTCCCAGACTTCAACTATATCAAACAATCTTTTAGGCTCCTGTATAGCCATATATTCATTAATAAAAAAGCCATCATTCTTAGACTCCTCTATACTTTTGGATGCTTGCGGATTCACCTCATTAACTCCTAAAGTACATCCGAACAATCCAAGTGACATTCCCATAAAAACAATTATTACTTTATCTTTCATAATACCAATAAATTACGTTACGTGAAGTGATAGCAGAAAATTGACTATTCGGTGTAATATAGTAACCTACTTTAACTCCACCTACTTCTAATGTATTATTTACTGCTGTTCCACAATTTGCACAAATTAAATTATACTTAGAATTAGCAGCTTGACGCATTGTTGTCTCCACTTTGTTAACATCCGATATGATCACCATTGCAAAGCGGTTGTATCTACTTTGATTTTTATCTGCAAAAAAGTCACTAAGTGTTTTATAATTTACATCGACAGCTTTCAATGCAGGGCCTCCACTCAAAGCATTGTTAGAACTTCCATCTCCGTCTTCATCTCTACCTTCTTTAGATATAAATTGCCAAGTTCCATCTTGCTTTTGTACTAATAATCCACTATGTCCTTTTCCATAAACAGCATCGCTTACATTTGCTACTATTGCAAGTCCTAATGGGTCTGTTTTCTTTTTGCTTTGCGGATCTTGATCATGCCCCTCACTTGACTGTCCACCACCCGTCGTCTGTTCAAGTGCACGATCAAGAAGATCTTCTGTTTCATCAAATGGAGAACGAGATTCTGCATTCCAAGCCGAACCTTCAAACAAAAATGCTGCTCCGTTTGCAACAAAATTACCACCTACATTTTGGGTCCAACGATGGGCGATCACTTCAATTGCAGGAAGATCGGTTACCATTGAGCCCATTAATCCCAATGGATCCACCATCATGGCCGGGTTGCAGCCCATAGCATGGTAAGGACTTAATACCTGTTGTCATTACTAAATGTAGAAGCACTAGCGTACTGTATTAGTATAGATCACTTTCCAATTATTAGCCTTTAATTCTTTAAGACTAATATCTACTCTTTTAAGATATCTTTTACCCTCAATTATTTGTTCTGTTGTGTACTTAATCAATGTATCCTCTGAGAATACATACAAATGCAACTTTTTATCTGGAGTATTATTTATGTATGACTCCCAGGCAATTTTGCTACCTGGCTTTTTCATTCGAATAAATGCTCCACTTTTAATCAAATATTGAGGGAGCACAAATCCTATTTTAGCATGCGGTAATAATTGAGTTGTATCCCTATCTTCTTGAACATAAATATTTATTGTTGAATTATTATAAATTTCTAAACGTGTATCAGCGTAATCAATTGCACAACTAAAGAAATAAAATAGCATTGACAATATCAATAGAAAAAATCTCATAATTTATTTTATTATCTACTATTTGCAAACTGCCCGATTCTCCGCTCTGTAATCCCAAAGTATCCACCATCATAGCAGGGTTACAGCTCATAGCATGGTAAGGGCTTAATACTTGTTGTCCACCGGCATCTGCTAAAGCATCTAAGGCTAAGAACCTGCCCTTTGAGGGTCTCTTCGATAAACTCAGGACAGGCCAAGCTGCCGGTTGTGAAAATCCATCCAGTTGAGTCCTGCTTCTTCTCTGTATTCATTGCCCTGGTAGCGCTGCCGGTTGGGTAAGGAACCGCTGGCGGTTGTACCCCAGCCTTGTATCGGCAGGCCATAGGGATAATAGTGTTTCTCTTCGAGTAATGCTCCGGGGGGCAGGGTCACGGCAAGGTTATCGTAATAGACCTGTTCTGCTCCCTGGTTGGACAAATATACGGCGACAGGTACTTTTTTTTGAGCCTATTTAATCTTTCATTCAAGGTAATTTATTCTGCTCTAAAATAATTAAATCAGGCAACCTGATGATTGCCTGATTTACTATTTATGGAAAATGGAACCTCATTGATTTTATTGCCTTCGTAACGTAGTTAAAAAATGACAAAGTGAGTACATTACTCAATCATTTAATGATTCCATTTTGATACTTTATATTGTATCGCTATTTCAGGACGAGACAATTCTGTAACAACAACATAAGGTAACACTAATAAATTTAATTTAAACTTAAAAATTATCCTCAAACCATCTTTTTACATTCCCTTCCAATGACTGTTTCTTTTTCACATCTTCTTTGTTGACAGGATCCATTAAACGTTCTTTGACTAATTTAGTACGATTTAAATTAGCAATGCCAACACTCAACATAGCAGTAGTTACAATATATAAAATAACAATCACACCTCCCTTTATATCTTTCTTAAAATCATATTTCAAAAATCGCATTGGTTTAACAAAACAAAAATGAATTAAAATCCACACAATGCTTATTGGAATAAGTGCAAAATACTTATTTGACGGAATTTTTATAACATCAAAATACTTCAATAAAAATAGTATAGATAAAAAATTAACCCCTATCAATACAGAACAGACTGCTGATGTCGAGAACAAAGGAATATCACTTTCTTTCATTCTATCAGTATAAAACTTATAAACTCGGAATATTAAATAATTGAGTGCTCTCATTAATTTCCTCCTGGTTTTTCAAATACCGAATTTTCTGTAGAATATTCATATATAGCTTTAATACCAAAATAAGCAATACTAATTGTAGCACCCCTGCTTCCTCCAAAACCCATTGTTCCAAATGCAACATCTGCTAATACTACTTTTCCTGACATTTCACCATTTGAATATTGTACATATGTTATAGTTAATCCTGCTACTCCAGTTATAAGACCAGTCCCTTTCATTATAGTTGACGTTGCTTTTAAAAATTTTGAAGAGACTGGAATATTTCTATAGCACCATCTTCCCTGTTATGAAAATCCATCCAGTTCAGCCCTGCTTCTTCCCTGTATTCATTGCCCTGGTAGCGCTGGCGGTTGGGTAAGGAACCGCTGGCCGGTTGTACCCCAGCCTTGTATCGGCAGGCCATAGGGGTAATAGTGTTTCTCTTCGAGTAATGCTCCGGGGGCAGGGTGACGGCAAGGTTATTGTAATATACCTGTTTTGCTCCCTGGTTGGACAAATATACAGCAACAGGCACTTTTCTTTGAACCTATTTAATTTTTAGTTTAAGGTAATTTATTCAGCCCTAAAACAATAAAATCAGGCAACCTAATGATTGCCTGATTTAACTATTTATGGTAAATAAAACCTCAAAATTTATTGTCTTTGTAACATAGATTAAAAGGATAAAGTCAGTATATTATCTTTCTTATTTCTAATACACCTGCACATCATAACTCGTAATCCGAACATTGTCGTTCTCTTTTTTAAGTGATATTGTTTCTTTTGTCTTACATTTCTCTCGATTGACATCATATAAATAAACATATTCAGAAATGGGATTAACTCCCTTGACAATCTTAGTTTTCCACTCCAACAAAGTATAATCTTTAACATTTCCACAAGTACTATCAATTTGAAAGTACAATGAAGCTAGCTTTGACGTATCTGTTATTGTAAAAAATCTTTCTGTATATAAAGAATAAGTTTTTACATAATCTCTTTGCTGTATTAAATTATAAAATGCTACAGTAATTCTCTCTCCGTCTTTTTTATCAGGTTCTCGATTCTCATAAGTACCTTCAATATTACAGGAGTATAACAAAATACTAAAGCAAATAATCAGACATTTATTGTATATCCTCAAAATTGTATGTGGAAAAAAAATTATATTCATTAGATTTATTTTTTCTAAAAACTTTATATTCATATGTTTCTTTCTTTTTTTCGATATAATCACCTATTTCTATCTTATTGTTTATTGGGGGCAAAAAATATAACTTTAGCCCATTTTCAAGTTGGAACTCAACAGTACGGCCCTCAAACAAATTAGAACTTACAACTTTTGATGAAAAAGCGTTAGTATAAAATTCTTTCTTATTTTCACTAGATGTTTTTAATACATAAAAAACATTATATAAAATTAGCAATAAGACAACAAATCCTAATAAAATCTTCACCATTAAAGGTGCTCTAAACTCGTAAGGCATAATTAATTATTTTTACCACTGCCAAAGAGGCATAACCCCAGGGGTACTTTGTCTCTGATATTCTAATGAAAATCCTATTCCTACTCCTATTCCAACATTCTTGCCAATAAATCCTTCTCCATCCCCTGTAGGAGCCCAGGACATACCAACTGATACTCCTCCTAACGCTTTAAAGCTTATTGCACCTGCATGTGTTATACCTGTTACCATTGATGAATTTATATTTCGAGGGTCACCAGTATAATTCGCTGTACTAAAATTCACACTTCCTTCAGCTTTAGCAGTAATCCCTACTGTTATATTAAATGTTGGAGTTAGATAAATTCCAGGCTCTTTACCTCTTGTAAGTAGTGTAAAATTCAAAGGTTGAGCTCCTACTCCTACTCCAAATGCAATATCTCCACCAATCGAAATAGAAATTTTATCTGGAATAATCCCCCTTACAAAATTACTATTCCAAATATCGCTCCAAATATCTTCTTGTAAATGAAAATCAGTACCCTCATATGCTATAGAATAGTTACTGCCGCCCCCATTAGCCAAGGTAACTTTTACTATATTCTCTTTAAGATCAAAACCGTCTATTGTAGCTCCTATCAAATCTTCTGCAGTTTCCTCACTAAAGAAACCACCTTGACCTGCAGAGAAATATTTACGACTTCCATTCCCTCTTCGCTTAGTCTCATCGCTCCATTGTTTCTGCCAGTAAGATATCTGTAACAGTTGCTCATAACTGGTCAACATACCAGATCCTCCCCCACTCGTACGAGTCGCGTAACCCGCTGCATCGCCGCTTAAGATACGCATCATCGCCATAGCTCCAAGCATTCCTTGCAATTCCAAAGGACGTTGGCTCTGTGGTACTAAAGAGCTTTTGTAGTAGCCCGATATGGCACCCCAACCCGATGAACCCGGCACATTACCACCTGTCAGCAAACTGCCTGGTTCTCCACTCTGTAATCCCAACGGATCCACCATCATAGCCGGGTTACAACCCATGGCATGGTAAGGACTTAATACCTGTTGTCCACCTGCGGCTGCTAAAGCATCTAAGGCCAGGAACCTGCCCAGTTGGGGATCGTACTGCCGGTTATGAAAATCCATCCAGTTCAGTCCTGCTTCTTCCCTGTATTCATTGCCCTGGTAGCGCTGACGGTTGGGTAAGGAACCGCTGGCGGTTGTACCCCAGCCTTGTATGGGCAGGCCATAGGGATAATAGTGTTTCTCTTCGAGTAATGCTCCGGGGGTCAGGGTCACGGCAAGGTTATCATAATAGACCTGTTCTGCTCCCTGGTTGGACAAATATACGGCGATATATCCGTTTTCGGGTATTTCTATGGCTTCTTCGGTACCTATGGTTTTCCAGTCGGCTGCGCCATCGGCCTGCCACAAGCGGCTGTGCTCTGCCACTACTTTCATGTGTTCATCGAAGAACAGGTAGTTGAGGTAGGACCTGGGCTTGCTGCTGTCGGTCTCTGCGGCCTGCAGGGCCTCATAGGCGCTTTGCAGGGCTGCAGGGTCGGTATTGGTCTGGAGTATATTGGCCCCGGCGCCTTCGCTGCCTGTGGTGGCCGCAGCGCCCCCGGCCATGGCATTGAGTACCTGGCTCATCACGGCTTCGCTGCTGACAATGTCTTCGGGCTGGCTCTGGAGTTGTTCATAGAAGTTTTCTGCATTAACGGCGATCTTGTCTCCGGCCATTACTTTCAGCAGGATGGAGGTACCTACGGGGTGCTGCGCGCCTTCGAGCAGGGCGGCTTTTAGGTCTTCGGTACTGGTACTGCCGGGCTTGGCTTCGCTCAGCTCGCTTACTTTTTCAAAGTATTGTTCTTCGC